>ENA-UOWO01001375-UOWO01001375.1-activated-sludge-metagenome-genome-assembly--contig:-NODE-1375-length-32569-cov-11.206188_pt1 | contig 32569 bp, 41 predicted proteins | sample MGYA00238148_ERZ761564 | MGnify/ENA primary metagenome ERZ761564 (study PRJEB28885, sample SAMN05720194) | activated sludge metagenome | isolation source: Anaerobic digester | place: USA...
CGTAGCATATTCACCTTTACTTAAACTTGTTCTGTTGTATGATAATTGCATCTGCGTATTGTACAAGCAATACAAACGGTAACAAAGAGAGATGTGGTTTAACCATGTCTCTCTTTTTAATGATATAAATATTTCTTGCTAATGTCAATTAATTGATATATATTGAAAGCAGTTGAAAGGCCGTTAGTTTAAGGAGTACCATGAGACTGAGTAAAAGAGATATTGTATACATGCTGTTATCGACAACATTGGTAGCTACTACTATATACATAGCTATAGATATGCACAGCATAAAACGAGATGTAAACGAGGCCGTAAATTACTTCGAACAGGTCAGGTCCATGATCAAAAAGGAACTGGAATGGGACCTACAAGAAGAACAAACAGAGATGGCTCTTAAACTAAAGGCAGTCCATGGATGAAATCGTATACAATTCTGCTGAACAAACAAAAATAATACCGGCACTCATAGAGTTCCAAAAAAACTGCCCCATAGTAAAAAAAGAAGATAAAGCGCAATTCGCTTACGCCAAGTTGGAAACGATACTGTACATGATATTGCCCGAACTGAACAAACAGGGCCTTTATCTTGAACAAGCAGATATCTACCACAATGACAATGTACTCCTGAAGACAACAGTCATACATACAAGCGGTGAGTTCCGATCATCCTATGGGTGCCTATATTCCAAAGAACTCCTTAATACAGCAATAAAAACAACTTCAGACGCAGGGAAATTACAGCAGGCACTGGGAGCCATCAAGACATACCAATGTCGCTATGCACTCAAAAACTTCTTCGCTCTGCCCATAATGGATGACGACATAGATGATGGACTCTCTAAAGAACAAACCGAATACTTGTTTCACCTGGCAAATAAAGACAAAGCTATCATAGAAAAACTATTGAAGCACTATGGTGCTGCCAATAGTATAGGTATACCAAAAATGAAATTCGAAGAAGCAATCAGAATAGTTAAAACACTCACAACAGAAGGATAACATGGCCTTTAATCTCATAGCTCTTGCAGGAAAAGTAGAAAAACCAGAAAGTAAAACACTACCAAGCAGTCTGGAAATGTTCCAGTTCACACTCATCCAAGAAGATGCCAACAAAAAACAACTCAAGATGCCTGTCGTCTTGTTCGGTAATACTATCAAGAAGCTGGCACAGTTGCCTCAAGAAGGTGATCAAGTACTCATCTCAGGTAAAATGTCCTGTAACTCTAAAGAGTACAATGGCGTAGAACGGTTCTTCTACTCAGTAGTAGCAAACGACCTCACCCTATTGTCAGATACTGTAACACCATCAGTGCAAACTGCCATCAAACAAAAAGAGGCTACAGGAGTCATAGCGTTCAACGACGAATTACCTTTCTAGGAGAATTATGGAAGTAGAATTGAAAGCATTACTGCCATTCCTACAGGAATTGGAACAGTATGTGTGTGCACGCACAGAAAAGGCACTCAAAAACGAACCACAACAAACGTTTCATTCTCCAGCGATTAATGAGTTGGCGAGTGCCCTTTCCGTTGCTCAGAAGTCATTCAAAGAGATAAGTTTCAACAGGCGCAATCCAATGTTCCTGACTCAGTATGTTGACTACCATACTATCAAGGAGGCAGTCAAAGATGCCTTGGCAGAAAATGGACTCACCGTTATACACAGCCCAAAAGATGATGGAACTATAGCGGTCCTTGATAGTATGCTCATCCATTCTTCAGGACAATACATATCTTGTAACTCCAGAATCAACATCGTAGCTGGCGACAGTACCGTGTACATATCGTTGCTCAATGAGTTCAAAAAACAACACCTTCTCTCCCTGTTGGGTATATCTGCAAAAGATAATCCAGAAGAAGATGATCTTGAGGCAGAGGCTCATGTCCGTAGGGGCGAAGTACAACAGGGGACCTCACTGCGCTACAACTTCCAGCCAATATCAGACGAATATGAACGCATCAATAAAACACAACTTGACGAACTGGATTATGAACTCGCAAGCGATGATATGAAAGATATCTACAACGAGATACTCAAAAATCTGCGCATAACACGCTTATCAGAGATACCTAAAAGCCAATATCGTAAGACTAAAGAGTATATACAGCGTATAAAGGCAAGCAGGCGCAAAATAGACTAGGAGATTGAATATGGAAATTCCAGATAATGAAAGAAAAGCTATATATGCAGTCAGACAAAAAAGAAGAGAAGAAAAAAATAATCCGCCGCCGCAAGAAACTGACCCAGAAAAAATAAGAAAAGAGAAGTTAGTAGATGGGATAATGAGAAAAGTGTGCCCGTCATATTATGAGCTGCAAAAAATAAGAGAAGAAGCAGCATATTCAGAATGGTTCGCCCTTTCAGAACTTAAAAGAGTCAAAAACCATATCGACGAAGTCCATCATGGAGATGCCTCAAAATGTCATGATGGATGTTTAGAGGATTTCACCATGGAGGATGGAAAAGCATATGCATCAATCATATATAATGCAGTAAAGGACTATGAATAATGTTGAATGGGAGTGCAGTGTTATGGCTGATCAAATGATAAGCTTGCGATGGACAGGACTGGGTGCAATTCTGTCTGAAAGTGTTACGCCTGTTACTTTGACTGTTGATAAAAAGCGTAGCTATAAGCGCCTAATGCCCAAAAGTGCAAATTTGATCATTGAGGGTGATAATGCGCCCGTCATGAAGTCTTTATGCGCAGGGACGTTGCGTTTGCGCGGTAAAGTTGATTTCATGCTTTGGGACCCTCCGTACAATACTGGCAATAAAGATTTTTTGTATGAAGACAATTTTTACCTGACAAAGAAGGCGCAAGAGGCGTGGAAGCAAAACAATTTGCCTAAAAGAGCTCTCACTGTAAAGAAAGGGGAAAAAGGACTAAAGGTTGAGGCGTCAGAGCGATTAGATTTATTTGTCAAAGAAACAGATGCTTCACGCCATTCCAAGTGGCTTTCCTTTATGGAAGTTCGTTTAGAGCTTGCAAAAAAGCTTCTTAGAGAGTCGGGAGTAATAGCTATTCATATAGGTTATCAAGAGTTATTTCGCCTTGGCCTTCTTATGGATGAAGTCTTTGGCGAGGAAAATAGATTGGGAATCATAAATTGGGAATGTGCTTATAGTCCTAAAAATGATAATAAGGGTATTCCTTCGACAACTGATTATGTTTTGATTTATGCAAAGAATAGAGATAAGGCATTTAGAGGGATAATACCTAGAACAGAAGAAATGGATGCACGGTATAAAAATCCTGATGGCGATAAGAGGGTATGGAAGGCTGATAATCTCAATGCAGCGCGAAATACACCCGCAGACTTTTATGGCATTGAGAATCCGATCACTGGAGACCTGCATTTTCCAGCGGCTGGAGCATCATGGAGGGTATCCAAAACAAAAGCGAAGGAAATGCTCTCGGGTTGGGGTGTAGCATTTGAAGTAAGTGCAAAAGGAGATTGTGTAGTTAAGAAGGGGCAGAACCGAGATAAAGCATATGCAATATTTAAAAGAGGTCCTTGGCCGAAAATTTATTTTGGCCAGTCAGGTAAAGGGCGACCAGCGCTCAAGAGATATCATGATGAACTGAAAAATGAGGGCCGTGTGGTAGGCACTTATTGGCCTGCCGATGAGATAGTCGATGAAACATGGTCAACAGATGAGTCGCTAAATTTGGCTTTGCCTCACGAAATTTCTGGACATAATGATAGTGCTAAAAAACTCCTTAAGGCTATCCTGGGAGATGACTGTGTTTTTAATACGCCTAAACCTCTTAAGTTAACCGAGCGCCTGATCGAAATGTTTTGTCCTAAGGATGGCATTGTATTAGACGCATTCGGAGGTTCTGCTACGACTGCGCATGCTGTGCTTAATCTCAATGTAAGTAATCCTGACACCAACAGACAATTCGTGATCATTGAGCGCGGATCTGATCATTATGGATTTGCCGATAGCATAACAGCCGAGCGTGTGCGTCGTGTCATTGACGGTAAGTGGGTGCATCCCAAGCCAGATACAAAGCCGACTGGCGGGAGCTTTGTATACCTTAAGGCTGGTAAGCCTATAAGTGCTAAATATATTTTAGAATCAAAAAGGGCTGATTTAATTGATGTTATTCTTACAGCTCATGATGGATCAGAACAGCTTGATGATGAATTAGCTAAAGTAGCAAAATATGTTGTCGGTCAAGATAAAGATGGTAAGGCTATAGCTCTTGTGTGGGATTTAAACAGAGGGAACGAACAAGGATATCTTACTAGGGAAATTTATCGCGAAATTATGGATGAAGTAAAAGCTTTTAAGATGAAAAAGCCAGTATTTATTTACGGTTCAGTTAACGCAGGACCTAATGGTAGTTCAAGTTATACTTTCATGCAAATTCCTGACGAAATATTAGCGGCGCTTGAAATAACAAACTGGTTTATAGCAAAGAAGATTTTAAGCATTTAAAGATATGTACCACTTCGAGATAGGTGAATAATGGAATGGAAACAATTTAAGAACGAAAAACCTGAAGACGATTCTCGTTTGTTAATATGCGGAATCATTAATACTGACCCCTTAAGGTGTTGTTCCAAATACATGTATTTGGAATTCGTTGACTACAGAAAAGGGTTAATAGTATCAGATTCTGAGACACTCGACGACTATGAGCCAAATCCAGAAGATTATTGGGTGTACCAGAATGATATACCAACCCTATTCGATGAGGAATAACAATGAAAGATAGCTGTTGGGCCAAGTGCTGGAAATGTACTAATAAGATACCAACCCAAAAAGATTGTTATTATATGCGCACTCGTGATGGTAATTATTATTTCTGCGAAACATGCTATAAGGGTTTTTGTTCGGTCGCAGACGAATATATACAAAAAGACAAAAACGATTACAATGAAACGTTAAGAATAATCAATAAAGCTATACGCGAATGGCACGACAATCACCATGAAGAAACTGAAATATGTGAAACATGCGAACGAATATACGCATTATTAAGAGAAAAGCTTTATCCAAAGAACACAAAAGAGTGAATGTTTACACAATATTAATTAGAGGGACAAATGATGGAACCATGTACAAAATGTAAAACTTTATGCGCTCATGGAACTACAATTCTTAGGGAAACATGGACATTAAGCGATAACGACGTTTATTTGTGCGATAAATGCTACGAAGAATATTATCGCTTATGGAAAGAATTCCTAGATAACTTTGTTGAGCATGATGAATAATGGAGAGAAAAGGAATAATCCACCGCCACAAGAAACTGAAGAAGAGAAAAAAGAATGAAGATATGCGATATATGCAAAGATCCCAAAAAACCATCCCATACAAGTTGCATCGGCAACAGATTCCATATCGATGATATAGAAATATGTGAAGAATGCTCGCATCGTTTCTATGTAATATTAGATAAAATTGGCAAAACTACTATGGAAAGAGAATTGAGAAAAGCTCTAAATCTTCCAGAAAATGATGATTTAGAAGAAATAACACACTGGATATATGAAGAAATCTTTCCTTGGCCGAATTATTAAATAATAGATAACGAATACAACATCTAATGACATATGTACCGCCCCAACGTCCTCCTAACTGGAGATAATGTTGGGGCATATCAATCACTTTTTTGATTTCTTGTTTTTCTTTGATAATTTAGCCTCAGATAGAGCTATTGCAATTGCCTGTTTACGGTTCTTTACCTTTGGTCCTTTCTTTGAACCTGAGTGCAATGTGCCTTTCTCATATTCCTTCATGACCTTGTGCACCTTGCGCTGTGCTTTCTTCTTTGAGCATGCCATTGTAATCCTTTCAATCTGATCCTGCAGTATTCTTCTCTGCAAAGAATGTAATAATAGCCGATACCGTACTACATACAGATATCAATACAGTGCCGGCCATAGCCAACTTTGTTCTTGTATTGACCATCGGTATCTTCTTTTCCAGTTCTTCCATCTTTTGCTTTAAGCCACCTATAGCTTCAGTAAGATCTCTGTCTCTCCTTAACATCTCGGATGTCATCCAATGCTGCATATCATTTTGACGTACAAAATAAGCACTGTTTACAGTCTCTTGCGGTTGCTCCGCAATACATATGATAACGTCTTTATGCTCAACGTTATTCTCCATTGAATATAAAGAACTGCAAAGCAGTAAAGCTATCAATACAAAGCACATATGACCTCCTGGTTAAAGTGCCAATCCCGCCAACATAATACTCTATGGTTTTATATAAAACCTAGCGTTTGATTTAATGCCATGTTTGTATATGCTACATGACGTTGGAAGTGTATAATCTTTAAGGAGTCCTATGAAAAAGTCCTTTTTTTGTTACAGCTTAGCATTGTTGGTACCACTATGTTGCCAAGCAATGTCTAAATCTGCTCAATTCTTCGTACGTGAAGGCGAAGTGCTTCATGTTGTTAAGCATCATGATCTTTCGCCTTTGCTGCGTTCCATGGATCAGCGTCAATTGGAAAAGTTCGTCACAACAGGCAATCGCATCAAAACTATTAAACTAAGCAATGGCGACTTCAGACTGCAAGAAGCCGGTGGATTAATGGGCGGTGGTCCTTGGGGTGCCGCTATTCTGGCAGCAGTAGGATATCCCGTTGTAGGCGTAGCTGCACTTGCCGCAACAATCGCCAGTATTCCTGTAGCAGGGCCAGGCTGCTTTGCAGTAGGTCTGGGAGTAGCTGCAACAGGAGGGGCCTTAGTAACTAAAGGCGTCATTGTAGCCGCAGTAGTCCCAACACCTTAAGGTATTATCATGAACTTTAGAATCGTCCATAATACACCATACGTCATACTAATGTTAATAGCATCGGGGCTATTCAATGTAGCCTTACAAATGCCAACTCCTTTAAGCATGATGTTGATATGGGTATTCGAGTATTACATACTTTTTTGGGCGTACCAAGAATATATACCACAAAATAAAGAAGCATCATTCGTTGATATGCTTAAAAAAAGATCCATATGGTGCTTGGTATTATTACTTGGCGGGATAATAGGCCATCATGTATTGTATGGCCATGTTAATATCTATACATGCTCAGTGTATGCATTAATGATAATGTGTACGTTCTTATTGGCAGAGCATTCTCTCTATAAATCTTAAAATTAAATATCTATACTCTTCTGACAAGGAGGTCTCAATCTTGAGGCCTCTCTTTTTTGTTGCTATGCTGTTGCCAGTACAAACCAGAAGGGAGTTGCATGGAAGTACAAAAGTTGGATAGATACGTTCCGCCGACACGCTTTGAATGCCAACCATACGGAACTATCTGGGTAGTAAATGAAGAGTCTGCAAACGAATACACTTATTACATTCAAATATCTCGCATAGAAGATCAACCTGATTGGATTACCGTAGCAGAATTGCTCAATCGTCTGTATAAAAAATATTACGAAGATGATAGTGACTTGCTTTTAAGTCTGCTCGATGTCTATGCTAAAGATAAAGATATACGAGAGTTGTTCAAATAAGGCTTTTTCATGCCCGTGGCCGCAAGGTTGCGGGTTATTGCTCATCACGTGATAGTATTTGAATAAGAAGCCCCATAACAACAAGAATTAACAACAGCCAACCGATATCGAATATATTTACCCACATAATGTTTTAACTCCTTTTGCCCTCGTAGTGTAACAACTGCGGGGGTTTTGTTTAAAGTATCTGCGATGCCCAAAAATAAGTTAATTTAGCATTAGCACCTGCCATATATCCAATAAGATCAACCGCCTTAAATAAGCGCTATGAGACGACCGCAAAATATCGTTGGATATGAATTTGTAGTTGTTGCTACTTTTGTGCCATTATATACCTCTACTTTCAATTGAACAGTATTGCCAACTGCTAGACTAAAATCTTGCGAAAAAGGTATACATAAATAGCCATTATTTGAACAAGCCCATGTATTAAGACGAAACAGGTCGTCAGTTGTGGCGCCATTGATTGAATAATATGCATTTCCAGCAGTATGCGATGAAGTTAAGCCAACAATGAATATTTGACCATTAAAATTATATACACCTGCAACTGGTACGGTAAAAATAGAACTTGCTACAGATGAAGTTGTATCGTATGAAACACCTTCGCAAGGCCATTTTGCTAGGGTACCATCACCAGTTAAATTAGAATGCCCCGCATTTGTGTAAACACGAAAAGCTGGTGTAGGGCCTTGTAAATTTATTGCGTTATTTGTTGCCATAATATCCTCAATTATTCATTAAGAAACCATAGAACCATGAATCAGGTTGCCCGGCGCCATTGCTTACAATTGTAACAGTCTTGCCACCGCCAGATACTGTTAATATGCATTGTATAGCATCAGTAGCAACTAAATTAAGTATGCCGAATATTTCAACAGAACATTCTCCGCCAGCAGTTCTACAGGCACCAATATTAATGAGAGAAGAATCTATATATGTGCCAGCTTTGCCAATTTGTAAAAGCATACTCGTATGAGCAGCATCAAGACCGCCAAGACGCAAATTGCAACCTAGATAATATTGTCCATCTTGCGGGACAGTAAAAACTCCAGCAGAAAAATTAACTCCATCATCGCATTGTTCTGAATCAAAAGCCAAATTGAAAGCAGAACCATCGCCAGTAACTGCTGCTGTAGTCGCAGCATAATATCCCTGAAAAACAGGATATGGCTTTAATTGATTCACAGCATTATTTGTAGCCATCGCAATCCTAATGGTTTAAAGAGAAAATACACAGCCTACTATCTGGCGTACCCGCATTACCTATTAATCCATTATTTAATGCTCCACCGCTTACTGTAATTGATGCCGTTACAGTATCGCCGATAGTTAAAACTAATATTCCGTTGAGGCTTATCCTTACCCTACCATCACTACGAAATACAGAACTCGGATTATTAACTGATACCAATTTATTTCCAACCGCTCCTATTTCTAGCAACGCGCTTGTATATGAAGCATCTATGCCATACGCAACGCAATGGCACATGACAAAATATTTTCCCGTATATGGTGCGGTAAATGTAGTACCAGAGAAATTTGAATCTAAATCATATTTTTCACTAGTCCAATCAATTACATATGTAGTTCCGTCACCAGTAACTGCGGCAGTATTTGCAACAACTGTTTCAAAAACTAAAGGTAGTGGTGTTCTAAAATTTATAGCATTATTTGCAGGCATGTTTCTCCTATGTATGTAATAATTTACCAGAAAACCATGTTACATAATTAGGGGCGGATGCTCCTATTACATCTACAGATTTAGTTCCTGGAGCACAATAAACTGATGTAATAGCCGTAGCCCCAGCTGCGATATATACCAACACATTACTTGTACATGAAAGTTGATCACCGACCTTTATTTTTGCAGGACTTCCCAAATAATATCTTGCACCTGCAACTGAGCCAGAAGTTAAATTGAAAGCTGTATGTGAAGATGTGAGACCGCCAACTTTTATTCCAGAAGATAGTAAATAATAACCACTAAGCGGGACGGTTACGACACCAGCAAGACAGGAAACGCCTCCAATTGCATATAATGTTGTATCGTATGCAATAGTATAATCCGCAGCAGCACCAGTAACATTATTTACTGTAGTGTTAAGATAAATAAACCAACCAGGTACTGGTTGCTGCTGGTTCACAGCATTATTTGTTGCCATATTACCCTCGGAAACAGGGGGCCGAAGCCCCCATCGTTTAAACTATTGTCAAATTCCCAATTACAGCGAACGCATTCCAGGTCGTGTCCGCAACCGTGCAGACCAACGAGATGCTATCATTATCATCTGTAGACGCAATACTTCCGCCAGCTCCGATTGTGGTTGAAGTATTTCCAACTTGAATATTTTGACCAGCATTCTGCGCTATTTTCCAGCCATTTGCACCTACAGCAGAACCCTGCAAGATAAGGGTCGTTCCTACAGCGGCTGTAGCGGGTAACGTTGCAGTCAACAAGGCTGCAGCTTTAGTGTTAATACGTGCTGTATTAACTGCTAATGTTGCATCCGCATCCATAGTTGTCCATATTGCCGAACCTGTAGATGCTACGGTAATAGTACCAGCACCATTAGTGATATTGATGCCGCCACCAGCGGTTAATGTTCCAAGTGCAGGGGCAACACCAGTCGATCCAATTAATACTTGGCCATCTGTCATAGCGGCTGTAGATGTTACTACGCCAGCAGCTCCGTACAATGCACCAACTGTTGTAGTAGGGTCGAGTTGCAACGATCCTGTAACAACACGACTATCATAAGTAGGAGTTGCTACTGTTATACCCTTTGCAGTCCAGAATGTAGCTTCATCGAATTGTACCGATCCAAGACCGATGACTAAGTTGCCGCCTGCTACAGTACTAATAAGACCGCAGTTACATACATATACAGTTGAACCTGCATCGACTACATTAAGAGTCGCAGCAGTTCCAGAGTTTATAGTAGTATTTGATATATATACTGTAGTTGTGTCATTTGTTGATATTTGCGGTTCATTTACACCATCAGATGTTACAGAACAGTTACGTACATAACTTGTAGCTGTACCCTGGAAATCAAGTGAACAATGTAAGTGCGATGATATAATAGTAGTAGCACCACCTATTGCAGCAGCAGTAGCTCCAGAGCCTAATACTGAGTTCTTGATAGTTACAACACTTGCGCCCGTTGTATTGTCGATAATAGAGTTTGCCGGTGAGATATCAGAACAGTTGTCGATTGCAATAGGACCTGTTGATGCAACCAGGTTAAATGCTATGCCGCTATCAATATAGAATATACAGTGTTCAATATCGATGGCGCATGTTCCTGCTCCACCTTCAACAAAAACGTTCGTTGCAGGGGTAGTTTGAGCAAATTTAATATGAGACGCCTTGAACGTTCCAGCCGCTGGTACTGTATGTGCACCATCGATAATAACTGTATGTTCGTTTTCACCTTGTAAGTTAATCCCATTTACAAGGGTCAAGTCTTCCGTATAAGTCCCGGATTTAATAAATACAGTTGTAGGCGCAGCGAGACCAAGGCCGACAGCCGCTGTTATACCTGATGCTACTGTCGTAAACGGCGTAGAACCTGCCGCATCAACGATAATTGGGTGATCTATGTACTTGTTAGTTCCGTTTTGAACTATTGCCATTATAATCTCCTAAAATTAAACGATATTAAAGACACCAGTGCTCGAAAGAACATTCCACTCTGTGTCCGCAGTAACACACAACAAGCGTATGGAATCGTATCTGTTAGTAGCCGTAATAGATCCGCCAGCACCTGGAGTAGTATCAATATTACCGAAGTGGATTACTTGTCCTGCACCCTGTGCGATGGCCCATAGACCTGCCGAATAACCGGTTATTTCCAGGATAGTGCCGACAACCGCAGTAACCGGAAGCGTATAGGTCAACAACCCAGGTATAGCAATCTTAGTTATGTAGCCATCTGATGCAGTCATTGCTGTATCTACGGTTGCTTCTACCCAGTTGGCACCGCCTGCTGCACTAAGGTCTATAGTATTAGCACCAAGGTGAACGGCGATTGTGCCATCAAGAGAGGTAATAGCTGCATACTGAGGGTTAGCCCCTGTCGCGGCTATGATGACTTGCCCGTTGGTGCCTGTTGAACCATTGATATTGAGCATGCCGTTAGTCAGGTTAAAATCACCATCGTCGATAGTCATAGCTTCAGTAGCATGTGCATGATTGCATCTGAATTCTGATTCTGTCTTGACTGTGACACCTGCAGTTCCTGCACCATCAAGGAAAGTAACAGAAGCAAGCTCTACGTCTGAAGTACCTATAATGACATTAACAACACTCGAATCGATTGCTGTGTTGGTTATTGTAACAACGCCTGTTGTAACTGTGTTGATAGCTTCAGCAGCTCCGGTGGACAAGTAGCTGTTCTGAATCTCGACGTCACCTGTGCCTGCAATGGTTATTGTATCTTCAACAGTAGCCGACTCAAATGATGCTACGTTCGCGATATTCACAGGGCAACGTACCGTCGCATTAATAATGCGTGTAACGCCTGTTGTGGTCATACCTACACCGCCTGGTGCACCTACGCCACTATTGACTACCTGGAAGTATGAACCGCCTGTATTGTTGATAATATCGTCAATGATAGAGGCTTCTAAACAGTCATCAACAAAGATACCTGTTGTAGCATTCCAGTTAGGAAGATTGAAGATATAACCTGAATCCATATCAAAAGTACAGTTATCAACGCGAATATCAGCAGTACCTGCAACAACTGAGTTGAAGATGTCAGATACGTTGCGTAACGTACATTGCGATATTGTGAAAGTTCCGGCTGCTGGTGGTGTATGCATACCTACGATAATAACCTGAGATTCATCAGCACCTTGGATGTTAATATTATCGTATAAAGTAAGACTCTCTATATAAGTACCAGGACGTACAAAAACAACAGGAGCACTTGATATAATACCGCCGGTGAAATCAGCTTGCGCCTGATCAAGGGCCTGTTGAATCGTCGCGAATGGTCCATATTCAAGGCCAGTCACAATATATTGCTGCGAATCGGCTCCTGAAAACATATTAGTATAAGGCATATTCCTCTCCTTAGAGTAGTTCAGGGGTTACGTTGATACTGTAGACATTCCAGCTCGTATTATCAGCAGTACAGACCATCATAAGAGATATCGACAACTGACCTGACTGTACTGTCTGTGGGTGTATCGTGCTCAGCGTACCGCCTGCTGTAGTGATTCTATTACCGAATGATATTGTTTGACCTGCTCCGCACGTAATGACAAAGCCTGCTCCTGCTACTGCACTGTTATCCGTATTGATCCAAATCTGATCGCCGGTGACAGATGCTGCTGGCAAGTTAAGAGCAATAGCTCCAGCATTCTGCAATCTATACCCATAGTTAGGATCTAAATTCAATGGTCCTGCTGCTGCGTAAGTACTCCATGTTAGACCTCCAGGGGTAACATTACCGTCAAGCCTGGTCCATATAGGAAGCCCGGCAGCATATGATGATTGGATATATACATAGTTCATATCTTGGTATATCCAAAGTTGTCCTATATCATAATCATCATTCTGCGTTGGTGCCCTATGGGCCTTTACGGGATCGTTGGCTACAATAATAAGCCCGGGTTGGCGCCCGTACGCTACCCTATTTTGTGTTGCTTTAGACATGTCTGTCCTTTTGTTAATAAAATAAATATTTACGCTACTTTAAAGCCTGATATCCATGTTTCGTACATCTTCGCATATGATTCTCCGGCACCAAGCTGTGCGGTTGGAACTGCCGAGGAACTTGTAGCACTTATAGCGAATTGCATAACATCGCCCGCCCTCATCTTTGTACAAAGGCTTATAGGATTACCTGCAGAAAGATAATAATGGGAGGTTCCTATTTTCTGCTCAGTAGTTCTATTTACAACGAATCTATAGCTAAGACCCATACCCATGTTTTGGAATATCACTGTCCAGGAAGGAAAACGCCATACAGACGTAGGTAATCCGCTAGATAATGTTGCAAAGAATTCAAAGTAATATGTTCCTGTCTCGGGAGCTGTATACCTTGCCGGCGTACCTCCTGCACCTCCACCGCCTCCCGGATAGAAATGCCCGCCAATGTTATAACAATCAGGTTCAATAGTTGTGGAAAGTGCTACATATTGGCCTGCATACATAAAAGTACCCGCTGCATTGCCAGTGACTTGGTCCATGTTGCCATGGCGCTGCCTTGCAAAGAATGAGGAATAATTGGCTCCATGTCCTGCTGAAGCTTCTAAGTTGATACTATTAGGACCATTAGTAATAGCTACTGTGCCACCTGTAGATGTTATGTTGCCCCATGCAGGAGAAGCACCGCCACCTATAAGTACCTGCCCATTAGTACCATTCGTTGCACTTACTATACCTGTACCGCCAGTCTGTAATACACCATTAGGTTCAGCGGCGAGAGCAAAAACTGCACCGACTGCTAAATTATTTCCAATAGATGCATCAAACCCTACATCAAGCTGAAAGCAACTTACATTATGGACAACATCCAAATTGCCATGCATTGTTACATTGTTATCAACATTAAGAGTTCCGTTGATGTCCAGGTTTGCACTCATCGCAACATTGTCGCTGAATGTCACAGGAAATTGGAATAGAGCAGCGCCTGCGCAATTCAAGGTATTGTTTATTGCTACAGCACCGTTGAGTGTAGTAGCACCATTTACTGTTAATGTTGTGCCTATAGTAGCAGAGCCTGCAAGGATGATACTGTCATCAAGATTGACAGTAAGTATGCTAAAGGCTCCTGATATATTGATATTAGTACCACCTTCGACTGTTATAGTCCTGCCATTAGGTATAGCTATACCGACATCGGCTATATATGAAGTTGCTACCGCATCTTGATCAGTCTCGATTGCCAGAGTATTAGGTCCAGCAGTTATAACGATACCAGGGCCTGCTGTTACAGTCGCAAAAGCCGGTGCCAATCCTGAACCACCCACAAGGAGCTGCCCATCTGTACCTGCCAATCCTGAAACTATGCCGGTACCATCAGTAACCAGAACACCATTAAGTTGGTCAGGCAATGTAAGAATACCGCTTATATTGGTAACAGAAGCCGGGTCCGTTCCTAAGTCGGCACCCCAGTTGAATATTGCAGCACCATATACAGTTACCGCATCAAGATACGAAGCACCACCAACGGTAAAGTTATTAGTAATAACTGCATCGTTAGTTGCCAAGAAATCAGGTACCGATAATGTATTTGCTATAGCAACATCATCAGGAAGTCCTATTTTAATGGTATGTAACGCTCCTGGTGCGCTTGTCTCTATCTCATGTACAGTACCCTCAATTGCCAGGACTCCAGCAAGTGGTGTGGCAATATTGGCATCGTCTGCTTGAAATTCAGAAGCTACAACAGTGTTGGTAATCTCTATAGTATTCGTTGCTGGATTTCCAAGTACTGTTATACCGGCACCGCCTATAAGGTTAACAAGACCGCCTATAGTAGGACCTGTCTCTGCTCCTATATCATCAGCTATTTTTTGTATTCCTGCGCCTACGGGAGCATCGGCTCCGTAGAGGTATGTAGAGTGACTCATCGTGCATCATCTCCGTACATAGCAGACACATAAACACCCTTTATGGAAGGAATTTCAGTATCCATGCGGACATATAACATAAACCCTAAAGGCAATATAAGAATTCCTGAAAGGTCAGTCTTGAATGCATTAGCTGCTATGTCATCTACGTAACTTGTATAGGCAGGTACAAATATTTCAGCTCTGTCTGTATTATATGTAAATTCAAGATCGGCATCTGTTGCGTTAGTTATGCGTATCAACCGTATAGAGTGAGTGAATTCTGGAGGTATTGCACACCAGCCGCCAGCTGCTATGGCAGCAGCATCCAAGTATCGTAACGGTTCATATCGTGCTATTAAAGAACTTTCGTACATGCTAGTCTCCCAGATATGTATAGCCTACAAACACGACACGCCCGGTTTTCGCTACGCCTATAGTTTGTACGAATACAGGAAGGCCAGCAGATAAACACAGATCTTGGTATTGCGGAGAATTCTCTTGTATGAGTAACTCGCGCGTCTGCCCTGAAGGTACATAGTCATGTTTTGTATGCACTGCACCGCGACTATAAGATACGTATATAGGCACATCTGTATCATTAATAATAAAAGCAAGACTAAGAGGAAGGTCTACAGCTGGAACAAGTTCGTCCCATCCTCCTGTAAGCGTGTCTAATTCATATAGTTCTATGGCCTTAAGTACGCCGTTATTCATCAGACACCTCTCCTTCTTGCCGTGCTTTGCTTTCTGCAACTGCCTTTTTAGCCATACCTAACACGGTATTGAGTAACTCTATACAGGCATCGAATGATTCCCCGTATGTAGCCTTGTTATCAATAATTAAAACAAATTCTTTTTCGTTCTTTGTTACCTTGATAACTACAGAATTTACAGTTTCCAAAGGGTACCCTTTCTATGGAGGAGAATTGATATATCAACACTAGTAAAGCGTACTTGTTTATATATATACAAGTGCGCTATAGTGCTTATGTAGTTAATTACATTTGCTTTCTAATAGAGGAGAATGCGATATGTCTGTACTTAACGATAAAAGACTCACCTTGAGTATCCCCGAAGCATTACACACAGAAATAAAATCAAGATCCGCATGCAAAAGAATATCCTTAAAGAAATGGGTAATGCAGGCTATAGCGTTAAAGATATTGAGAGAGAACACTTCAAAAGGAGAATGATATGTCTCTACCTTCAGAACGCAGAAGATTCGCAGAAGCAATGGATTGGGATTCTATCATAGAGAAACTTGGAGATGGTTGCTGGAGACTTAAAAAGAGTCTTAACTGCGGCATTATGTCGAGGAATATACACGAGGTAAGAAGAACTCTTTTTGAGCATATTACAGGACGGAATGTCCAGAATCTTAGGCCTATACGAATATGCAACAATAAGACATGCGTAAACCCTGAACACTGGACATATGTTTCTAAAACAGAAAGCCTCAGACTTAAAAAAATAATGGATGAAAGGGCCTTATAGGCCCTTTTTCACTTTCTTATCTAATGCTTTTGTTGCCTTTATGAATGCTGATGGTGAGTTAGCCAGAAACGCCTTATATGCATCTGTATACAGTTTTACAGCCTGAGGACTCTTGCGCATAGCCTGTATTGAATTATATATAGGTATTGCAGGAGCACCAACTGCAACGGCAGGAGCTGCGACACCTGCCACTTTACCTATACTCTTAAGACCGTACCATAGTCTTACGGGATTGCTCAATATATTCTTCAATGTAGCAGGCAGATGTTCTTCTGCAAAACCCATAAAGTCAGTGCCTGATTTAACGGCAGAGTAAGCAGAGCGTGCAGTTCTATATTTATATACTGCTTCAGCTGCATCTTTACCTTTAGAGGCAACATCATCCAGTAAGCCTTCTATGGAAGATTGCAATTTTCCGACAATCGGTTTATAACGTTTAGGCATTTCACGCATAATAGCCCCCAAAGCCTGGTCTTGCTGTATAAGTTTGTCAGCAGAGACATTATTGCCAAGCTTTCCAATGTCTTCAAGCACATCTTTTATAGCTTTAGATGCCTTTGGGGCAGCTCCTGTGAGCTTATCCAGTGATTCTTGAGCTACATTTACGTAAGGATCTATATTAATACGTACATTCTGCAAATAACTCTCTGCTTCCGGGTAGAATTTATTATATGTCTCTATTAACTGTTTTCTAGGACCTGAAAGACTCCCAAGAAGAGTGCCAGTAACATCTGCAAATCCCTGCACCGCTTTAGGCATATGCGCAATTTCAGCAACTGTTCTAGCAGTCTCGCCAAATAGTGCTCCTTTAGCAATGTTTGCGAATGGTACTGCAGCCTTCGTGACTGTGCCGAGAGCTCCACCAAAAGCATACGCATTAGCAACACGACCTAATACGTCTCCAGTAAATCGCGCTATAGCTCCTGGAGCTTCATCGCTATCCTTATAGCGTTCTGCAAGTTCGCTCATTGTAGGCAACATATAGCCAGCTTTTTTTATCTCTGAAGGCCATGGCGATACAGGTGTACCTATGAGTTTATTCAATGCTCTTGAGCCAAGTGCGGCAGCTCCTGTTATAAGATATTCTAAATCTCCAGGCGCTCCACCAATGCCAATTAAACCCTGTTTACCTATATATTTAAGATCTTTTCTAAATTGCTCGTCTCTTTTAGCATCAAAGGGAGACGATAACGAAGATGCCCATGAACTTCCGCCCTGTTGTGGAGTCTGTGTTGCCATAGCCTGCTTCGATATAGTTTGTGCAGCTTGCCAAGATTGTTGCTGTCCAGGTTGAGCTGGAGGTTGCTCTTGCTGTTCAGGCGAATCTATTATACCAGGTGCATTTTCACCAATTTTATTGATATATTTCTCTGCTATCTGTTCAGATCCCGGCTTGTCACTGAACATATTAAGATAATCTCTTTCATATTTGCCACGTTCTTCATCCCAAGATTTTTCTACCCTCTCCCGAAAACCAATAGGGCGTAGATAACTATTTTTTTCGGATATTCCACTAGCAATATTGTATTTTGCAATATCCATATTACGCAGTGCCATCATATTTTTAATAATGCGTATCTTGCCTTCAGGCGTATGCAATAAACTTACTATGGAGTCTTTAATCATCTTAAGACGTGTATCAGTAACTTTACCGCCGAGATGTCCAGCCCAAGTACTTGCAAGTTCATTAACTTCTTTATTGAATTCTTCACCTTCAGGACCTATTAACGTATTAAAGTTAATAATCTTGCCAAAAATAGAATTCGAAAGACCATTCGCCATATTTACCCAATCTGCATCAGGCAACTCCCCACTTGCAACCTGCGATTCCATTCTGCGTAGTCTTACAACCTCCTCTTTTGCCGCTGTTGCCTTACTGAGCAATTCCTCGAAATATGGTTGTGATTCTTGGTGGTATCTGTCAGCTCGTGCAGCTTGCGCTTCAGTCATTTTATTAAGTCTATTTTGTCTTTTTTCATCCATCTCACGCTGGAATCTTGATTCCTTGCCATATTCATCTATAAGTGATTTATTATGTTTCTCAATAGCATTCATAGCCTCGAGAGCTTTCATCTCATCAAGACCTGAAAAATCCACCTGAGAAATATCTATAAGACCTGGAATCCCTGAAGTAGGTTCTTGACCTTGTCCTGCTTGAACCGCACCCTGCTCAGCAGGCTGTACTGCTGCCGCTTGTCCTGGTTGCTGCTGCATTGGTGCTTGCGCACCTTGCCCCATAGGCTGCTGCATATATCCCTGTTGAGTACGTCCCCGGCTTAAAGCACGCGATAGAGTGGTGCTAAAACTTTCACGGCCAGGACGTGCCAACAACTCCTTCATATAAGGTACACGTAATTCTGGCGGCATATTCAGAAGCATTTCACCTTTGCCAGGGAATGCTTTTTCTAAGGCAGGCAATCCTTCTTTACGCTCAAGACCCTTAAGGAGTTCACGCATCTTCAACTGAGAAGCAATTTCAGCCTGACGTTGTAGCACTCCTGAAAGGCCTCTGCCCAATGCTGTACCAAGCCCTTCGCCTACCGATTCTTCTCTAGGTAATATAGTTATTGCCATTAGTATCCTCCCGATCTAGGAAATTGCGCATCAAGACCAGGCCAATTTCCTTTCCATTGCGGATTGAATCCTGCCGATGTCGGTTGCTCTTTATCAGCAGGTTGCGAACCGCTGCCGCCGAACCATTTAGAAAATAATGCCGTTAAACTAGCAGGCAATGTCGTGCCTCCAGATGCATAAGCAGCTATTGCGTGCGGTATAGCTTCCATAAGAGCCTCGCCGCCTGATTGTAGCATGCCCTTAGAACCAGGAATATACATATGTTCTTGCTGAGGCGTCAGACCAAGTTCTCCCATTCTAAGATATTGTGGAAGCATCTGCATATTATATTGTGATTCAAGAGCTCCCATACGTTCCATGAAATCGTTTGTACCGCTTGTCAATTCACCCAAAAAGGCCGAAGAACCTTGGCCGTCGCCCATTCCCGTAAATCGCTCTGCTATAGAAGGTAATATTTGCTGTTGATATTGGCTCATCAGTCTTTGCCTTATAGGGTCAAAGCTCATACGAGAAGGATCCATTTGCGACACAGCCATTTCAAGCATCTTGTTCATTGCTCCAGTCTGTCCTGAAGTGAACCTATCCATAGAAGCCATGGCTGGATCTTTGCCCATCCAGAAGCCGCCCCTTTGTCGTATAGGCTGCATAGTTATAGCCATAATTTTCCTTATTGTTTAAGATATTCCATCACTATCGTACAAAGAGTATAGGCACTTCTATTAGATTTTGTGGCAACATAAACATTCGTATGATCTGCCCATAGTGCTATATGATCGTTTGCTACTGTAGTATCTACATAGGGTATAGGTATATAAGTACGTGCTGCTTGATTGGTAGCCGTACCGTACAACCGTGTCATCGTACAGTTAGTATCAAAAACAACGTTGTGCGCTATGGTTTTCGTTGCTGTATTGGGTAACGCTCCAAAGTTAATAGTACGACTGAATACAGGACGTAATATAGGTGACGTACTATTCACAGCAGGATCCCATATAGGATTGACGAAAAACAGTTCTCCCGTCGCGACTTCGTCTTGTACGCGCAGCCCTGTTACCTTTGAGTTAACAACCTTGCTGATATCACTTATTTTATTATCCAAGCGTATTATAAGCTCTTTGAGTTTTTCAGGAGAACGTAAGTCATCTACATCAAATATCTCTGTTGTAGGTACGTTAGAACCACCATATATAGGCATATATCTCCTTTAGCCAAGATATGACCTGGCTGGTGATGTATAGAGCATCATCGCATTAAGCACAAAATCAGTAAACGCTATCCTCTTATCACGCATTTGCGCATCAGACATATAAAAGAACAACTGTATAAAACTTCCTTCAGACTGGAAATATACAGGATGCCAGTGCATAGCTTCATATACTTCAAAGGGTATAGTAGGATACGGGAATGTCTCAAGGACATTGGTACCCATATTACATCCGCTTGCTTGTGCTTCACCTGCCAATAATAATCCTGAAGTAGATGATGCATAATCTACTGTTATTTCTCCAAAATCTGTTGTCTCTACTGCAAAATCTATCTTTGCTACATAAACACCTTTGCCCTTAGTTATGTAGGGGTTAAATTGCTTGGTATTCATACGAATAGCAGAGACCCTTGTAACTTGACCGCCACCATAATAGGAACCTATAGAGAGTGAATTTTGTGCTATAACAATAGTATCTTTATCGACAACTTGTTTTACCTGATAAATACTATCATTGAAATTAGCAAGACCTGTAGCTTGATCTATATAAATATAATCGCCAGCTTCAAGATTATGGTCGATTATAGTCACATTCCATAGAAGACCTGCAGCTGCTACAACATTAGTTATGGACATAACTGGTGCATTCTTTGGTGTATCTGCATCTACTATAAATACATAGCCCTGTTGATTGCCTGCAATTATCTGTCTGTGTAATGCCTGTTGAGTTCCGCTATTCCATGGGGCAGTCCACTCGCTCCACGGCATAGTAAGATCAGCCCATGTGAGACCAGTTTGTTGTTCGTAATACCCAAAACAAGTAATGCAATCATCATTAAGTGCCCATGAGCCATTTTTATAGTTATATGTCAGTACTTTAGAAGGATATTTTGAGAATGATGATTGATTAGATCGTGGGTATGTCCAATAGACCATCTCGGTAAAGAAATCACGTATACCGTGAGTACGTTGAGGGCCTTCTTGAAAGTTTCTTATCTGAAAGACTGTATCTGCTATTTTGCTGTCTATTCTTTCAACGTTAGAGCCGTTACATCCGTGGATACCTGTATTGCCTATAGAGTAAATAACCTTATCAAATGGCACTGTAGAGTACGTAGATTCTGAACCGAGTTCCATATTGAGACGTTGCCATACAAATGGACTTGCATCATTATTTGTATAGGCAAGTTCCCATGTAGAACGCTCAAAGAATACAATTAATCTGTCCTTGATGAATTTTGCCGATACTATTTGTTCCTTTGTAGGTGCGTCAGTATAACCACCGCCCGTGTAACCTAATTGGTTAACTTGGAGGAAAGCAGTAACCGATAACGGACTACCATTGTGTGAATAGCGGCATCTGTTTGTATAGGCAGAATTTACCGCAAGCGCAGCATCTTGTTCTATAGTATTAAGTAACAACAACCTGTCCTTGAAGCAGACTATAATCTTACATGTAAATACACGCTCGTGTGTCGTCTTGAATTCAGGACTAAACGCCAACCATTGAGGTGCGAGATTGGTATTGAAGCGCCACATAGGATCATCTGTTGCTGTTGCAGCTCCGTTAGGATTGGTTACATGGAAATTAGTAACGAACATGACAGTCTGGTTTTCTAAATTAGAACGCCAGTTCTCTGCTCCAAAAAAATCACTATCGCTGCCATGCCATATCGCGCCATCTGCAGCACCAGTTCTAGCCCATCCGTTACCATATACATAGGCAAATTGTGTATCGAATCCATAGCTAGGCTGATTATTGATAGGACCTGATTTATAGTTATAAAGCCCCATAACAGGATCAAGAGGATAGAAGAATACAGGAGTACCGTTGGCAGCTGCCACGTTCTGTATGTCATAATTTCCGTTAGTTACATCATATGTAGCAAAACCTACAACACCGTCAGTACGCTTCATTTGCTGCGGACCAGGCGTATTATCAAATACGGTGAATATAGCATCGCCTACCGAGAACTGTTGCCCTACTTTGAATTTAGCCCCTGGCACAGTGCCGGCTGCAGCACCGCCAGCAAGGCCCTTAAGATTAATCCTTAAACGGGAATAGAGTGGCTTAGTGAAGGCTGTGCCGGTAGAAGACATGAGGGTGCCGCCAAAGCGCTTGCGTACTTTGCCGCGCCATACATAAGCATTCTCTAAAGTAGAAAAAGCATCATCTGGGATCATCCAGCTTTTGAGTGCAGTCTCCAGACCTGATTCGTATGGTGCTATAAGAAAACGGTCCATCGTAACCCCTTATGCTATTTCACCTATAGTTAGCCAGAAGAATCTACCACCTGGAAGTCCAGTATTTCCAGGACCGGTGCTTGATGCTTGTCTTGTACTTATCTTTAAATATCTACTTTGTGATGCCGTACCTGGATTATTTGGTACAATACTAGCTATGCAGAAATGACTATCAGTTTCATAACCTGTTACATAGGCGAATGGCCTTGAAGTATAGGCGGGGCCTGCACTATTAAGATCTATTGTCTTGTGGTGTGTCTCTTCGTTTGCAGTAGCATATCCGAATTTAACCAATAACCTACAAGGCAAATAGAAATAATTATATGCTGCTATACTCGTAAAACTCTTTTCTGTTATATTCGTAGATTTTCCAGTAACACCGTCATGCAAGAATAGCCCTGTAGCCAGGTTATAGAATCCTCTTTCAGTAGCTCCAAAGGTAGAAGCGGCAGCACGCTGTGTCAGTGTCATTCTATCATGCTTACCTGCATTAGCATCATTGAGGTTGACATGGTCGCCAGACGCTAGCGGATTAAATGCAGCATAAATAGAAATAAAGTTATTAAGTATAGCATCTCGCGAGTTTGCAGGTATGTCTGTAGGTTGTGGAATATTTTGATTATATGCCATGAGATCCTCAATAGATTGACCAATCACCACGATACCAAGGGCATCCAATTGGCTGTTGGTTATATATAGTTGCTGAACGTTGAGAACTATTTTGCATGATAGTCTTACGCATACAAAGAACCTGTTGCTCCTGCATAGAAGGCTCTATTCTTGCGATACCTTCATCATTCAAACGATCCTCGAATACCTTTTTACATGCTCCATAGGCTATATATTGCCACCATTGGTCAATATCAGGATGCTGATCGAATGCAAGTAGCTGGCTTGGTAATATACGCGCATCAAACGTCACAGGATATACTTTATCGGGCACAGGACGCAAGTAAAATGTATCACCGTAAAACAATACCGAAGATGGATACCCTGCAGCATATGGCCAGTATTCAGCATATATGCCTGTATTAGCATCAGGAGCATTTGCGAATGTTATTGTATAGACCCCAGTTACATAGTTTATAGTACCATATACTGTAGTCGCATCATCAACGCTGTAGAAACTACCTACTGTTGCTATAGTGCCGTTAACAGTTGCAGGTACATCTTTAAGTTTGATGCCATTCCTTGATCCTGTACCATCTGTATGCATGGCGCTTATAGTAATATTATTCTGCAATATTGGGTGGTAACCAAATGTACCTGTGAAGTTTGTAGTTACCCCGTTTCCTGTCCCTATAGATTGGATATACGTAGCCTGCATATTATCTCTATAGAATTCTGATCGCGACTGTGTATAAAACGACTGTCTGCCTCCTACAAACACAGGTGGAATAATGTTGGTATACATATTCTTGAAGTTATATAGCGGATCATCTGCAAGGGTATTAGTAGTAGCATATTCGGCTACATTCGGGCTTGTATAGAATGTGAACGTCTTTCTTAAGCTAAATATAGTGTCCTTATTCGGCATGTCATACAAGATAAATGTATTGATATAGGTATCTATATCGGCAGTAGATAACTGCGATTCTGAAGGTGACTGTGTTATCTTGCGTACTTTTGCACGGATATTTGCTAAAGTTGACATAAGAACCTTTCTTGTCGGATGGAAATATTATTATTTCTGTCCGACTATAATCTCAGGCATGAGTTCATCGGAATTTCTGCAATGTTCTCTAGCCAAGAATTCCGTTGATTCGAAACTATAACGTGCGACAGTCTTGCCTACTTTCTTGGAAATAGAACCGTCAGCATTCTTTTTAAGTTCATGGACCTTATAGCGTCCTGAATATTTATTAAGGTGATCGATAACGAACAAAGGGAGTTCATATTCTTGTCCGTCTACAAGTTCGTATCTTTCTATTTCACCATCATGATAACGACAACTGAACTTAAGAGTGCCTTCTTTACGCTCATGAAAGTGGAATATCCCCTTAGCCTTTTCGCTCTCTTTATCTTTAAGGTACTTCAGGTTTACTATGCGTTTTTCTTTTTTCTCAGCCATATTTTCTCCGTATAGAGGGGGCAAGATATACTTACCCCCTATTTTTGCTTTACAAGTTTGCTATCTTGCCAGCTTGCCAGTACATAAGATCGTTATTAGCACCGCAAGGAGATTGCGCCCCTGTTGTTGCTGTGTCGTATCCTAATAACATCCCCTTAAACCCATTGTTGGTATAAGCAGTATCAAAGGAATTGACATAAGGTCTTACGCAGTTCAACCCAGCAGGTACTACAGAAGCTACCTGGTTAGGGAAATCTGCAATTAATGGCCATGCGAAAGCAGTATATGCAGTCGTATCGACATCAATAGTAAAGGTGTATGCAGTTGTAGTTGTAAGCACAGTCGCTACAACATCATCAAGCTGTGTCATGCCGCATACTGTAGGGACATGCATACGGACCTTCTGGCCGACTGTGTAATTATGAACAACGGAGGTTGTCACAACAGCATTAGCCGCCTGTGTTACATTGATAACGGTACGTGTAGCAGGATAGATCATAGGATCAGCTGAATAGGATATAATCCTAAAGGTAGCCGCTGCACCTGCTGGTAATGCTGTAGCATGGGTAGGCAATGTGAAAGTGTTAGCACCATGGTTAACGGCCGCTACTGAGTAGTCGATTCCGCAGATCGTAGGTGCTGCTGCACTTCCTGCAATGCGAACAACAGTTTCATCAACATTCAACTGAATGGTTCCGCCTGCTGCTGTCGTTACAACAGGGTTAGCAGCATTGCTTGTACCGGTAATAACAACTGAATCAGATGGAGTACGATCAGTTGTATCGATTACGGTGAATCCTGGCTTAGCAACAGTGGTGAGATCTTGGATCATCATAGCAGGGGCTGCCGCTGTGAATCTCGTCATAAGACCACCATTAACCGCCATACCATTGTACCATTCGAACTGGATACCCTTGTTGTTTGTAGCATTAGCTATAGACGTATAGTTAATAACCTTGAACCAGTCGATACCCTGAGGTACGGCAATAATACGTGATGCACCGTTTGAGATAAACGAACCTTGAGTGGTAGTTGTCAACATGATATGCTCCTAATTCGCTTTAGTTGCTCTTAAACGGAGGACCCACTCATCATTCAATATGGCGAATGACATTGCTGTCTTCCAAGCAATAGATCCATTTAAACGCATTGGACCACCGGCAATAGATGGATCATTGTATATAAACTCTGGTCCGTATGCTTCCTGATCGATCATCGCGTAGGATTCATTCGCTACCATGATAAAGTCATATACATCATTGCCGTTGACTGATGCTCCTACGTCCATAGCACCTTTGGTTGATACCAAGAAACGGTTATAACCAAAAGAACCTACTTCAGCATCAAGTACATTCTCCTGGTTAGGATAGTTGTACTTAGGCAAGAAGCCAGGCAAGTTCGTAAGATCAGGAATCAATTGAGTATGCGTATAACAGAAAAAGGCACTGTAAACGGGACTTGTACCGAATTTATTGGTTCCTTCTTCCATGTCTGCAATAGTCTCTGCATCGGCCATTTGGAGCACAGTAGTCGCTTCCAAAAGATCCGTAGTCGTGACGTTAGTAGGATTGTCTCCGTTACCGCCGTGAGTACAGAAAATAATGTTTGCACAGGCATGTAATGTTTCACGGGCAAGATCGTCTTCAGTTGTACGGAGCTGCTTGCCCAGGACCATCGCCGCACCGTTGAGTACGTTATCCTGGTTTTGCAGTACTACTTGCTCGTTAATGCTGATCCAATCACCATAGAATTGCATTTGTGCATCAACATAAACCGCTACAAGTGTATTAGGTGGTGGTGTAATACCAGAGTTACCAAGTGGTGCAGTCGCTGATTCTAATGCGTTCCATCGTTTGAATCTGATTGTATCACCTGAATTTTTCTTCATGGTCCTACGTTGTGCACATATCGTATAGATACAGCGTCTTGTAGGTGTCGCCAATAGGTTCTTGTCCATCTCTGCTTGAATACCTGGCGGTAGAGAACTTGTTGTCATATTAGGCATATTTATACCCTATAATTGACTGTTTAACTGTTACTAGCGGATGACGGGGCCGCACATATCTGTCATAGACTGGCGAGGTCCATTTCAGCCATGCAGGTGACGAGGCTGCTATCAGTCAACGCAAACTATAGAGAACAGAAAGAGATAATTACAAGAAAAAAAAAGAGCCATGGATCCATGGCTCTTGAAAGAAAAGAGACGAGAAAAACAGAATTCTAGTCCAAATATATCCAATAAAGCATACCCACTAAAATGGTAAACCCAGCTATATAAAATAGTACCATGTTACATATTCGCTAATCGTTTCATATTCTCATAACGCGCTTTTTTCTCTGCTTCTGACATACCACGGCTGAACCCTGCTGCCCTCGTTAAGTCACTTTCTGTCTTAGTAACCGTATTAGATAGTTTAGGCTTCTTGGTATTCGCTGCTATACGTTCAGCTTCAGTTTTTGATTCCATATCATTCAATCCGAACTTTTTAATAACCTTATAGGTAGCTATAGCCTTCGCCCTTTCATCACGTGACTGGTTCAAAGTTTGAGCCAATTCAGGATATTCTTTGACTAATTTGTCCACATTCTCCTGTGTAACTACTTGGTAAAAGTCAGGACATTCGGCCTTAACAGACATCTCTACAAGCTGCATCTTAACTGCTTCTAATTCTTTTGCCTGTTCTTCTCGTGCCTTTTTAAGGTCTCGCGCTTCTATATAGTCATCATCTGCAAGAACACGCTCGTTGACAGGCTTGGTACGTTGTTCAAGTTCATAAGCTCTTCTTTCTGCTTCTTGGAGTCTCCTGGCATATTCTGCATTCTGTTCACGCAACTGCTTAAAGTTCCGCTCTTGTGCTATAGCTTGTGCACGGCGTTCAACTTCGGCCTCATTCTCATCAACTGCCGGTACTTCTGGAGCTTCAGGCGCAACTTGTTCTACAACTTCTTGTATCTGGTTATTCTCTTCCATAATCTCCTCACTGTTTATTTAATCGTTCTGCTACTTTCTCGTTTTCTGCATCGCACAGCCTATCTAAAGAGCCGTCAGCGAATGCCATAACATACTTCAACAGATCATACTCTTGCGGATGTACAAGATGTTTATTCTGCAACATATACATACATTCTTCCATGCTTGGAATGGACCAAAGAAGCTCTAAGCATCCACTATGTCGGTGATATTTCCACATATGACTATGACATACAGGAGAAGCTACACCCCTACAAGCACGACCTATAGTCCTGAAGACTTTACCATGCTTCATAGTCTTATCGCGTAGAAACATCATCTGTATATAGAAATCACCGTCGAATTTCTTGAGTCCTTCTTGGATCTTCTGATCTCTCTTTTTCAGATAGTCCTTGGCCATAAGATTCCTTATTTCACTTATGTGCCCGGGTCTATCTGTTGATGCGTTAGCTTTATTAACGGCTTCAGTTAAATTATGCATCTCGTCCTTAGATAAGGCGGCCTGGTAGTACGGCCGCCTATTTTAATAGCGTCGATACCTATTATCAATAAGAAATTCACTTGCAAGAATCTCCTTGTCTAACTTCTTCTGCCTTTTCGTCTTATACGATTTCAAGGCTGGAGGTTCCCCAAGAATGTCGTAAGCAATCTTCTTACATTTTTTATTAATTCTAGGCATGCTAGGCATATTAAACCCTTCCAGGCTTGAACCCCTTATGAACTTTAGCTACATCTTTTCTAATAGCTTCGTCCATACTGCCCATAGTATCACCATATGTCTGTGGTAATGAGCTGTAAGGTTCGCCTATCTTCTTACTCATCGACTTCTGTGGCATCAGAGCGGTTGCTGAACTATCGAAGTTCAGGACCAACGGACTTCCGTTGTCATAGTAACGTTTTGCCATTGTGTTACCCTTTCAGGAAACTGCTTGTCTTACGACAGCAAGGTTATCCCTCTAACCATAAGAGGGTTTCTTTCTTTTCTTATGTGGCTTGCGGATAGCTGTCATTATAGCCTTCCGCTGGCGTCGTGGTTTGCGCATTATTGACTCCCATATCTTGCATTACCTTAGCAGTCTCTACTGATGTATCTGTCTGTTGTCCTGCTGTTACAGGTTCTGCCAATTGCCTTGTCAGGAATATCAGTTTTTCCAATTGAGCTAAATCTATCTGTTCTATTTCCTTAATCGCCTTGACCATGTTGAGTACTGCCTGTTCTTCATCCTTTTTTGCCTCTGCCTTACGTTCTATAGCAAGAGACTCATTCTCAGCAACACGACTTACACGCTCAATAGCAGAACCCCTGTCTGCAGCTGCACGTGCTTGCGCCATCTCTGTCCTGGATTGCAATTCTTGCATCTGTAGTTGCATCTGTTGTTCTTGCATGTGTGCTGCCTGTTGTTGAGATTGACGGACAGAATCAAGAAGTTCTTTTTTATTCTGTATAGTTGCAGCTTCCAGTATTACATCATCAGGTACAGCGATACCGAGCTTTTTAAGCTCCATCAACTGGACGAATTGCATTTGTTTTTGTGTAGCAGTATAAACGCCTTCTTCAACTACACAGTTAAATTGGCTCCATACATGATTATGGAACTGCTTAGATAGTCCTTGTTGACCTATAATCTTTTGGACCTTACCTGGCATGAAATTAGTCTGTATCAGATTAAGAATGATCTCGCCAAGGCGTCGTTGTGCCTGATCAAGATTATCAAAAAGAGTCTGCAAGGTAGTAAGGCCTGCACCTTGGCGCAACCGTGATAAGATACCTGCAACGTCATCGGAGGCACTGCCAAGTAATTCCTCTGATACTCCAGATATCTGGTTCATCTCAGCTTTTAAGTCTTTTCTGTGCTCTTGTGTTGTAGGAGGTATCATGAACGGCTGTATAGGAACAACAGACTCCTGGATATTGTAGTTAGCTTTAACGGCTATCCCTCTACCGTCTCCTGTATTGAAGATACTGCTAGGATCTACAAGGGCATCTTCTTTATATATGAATCCACTGTTAGGTACCGATTCCAAGGAATCAGCCTCGATAATCATCTTGCGATTGTACAGATATTGTGCGTCTCTTAATGAGCGTACTACACCCTGTATTCTCTCACTTTCAAGCGATAATTCAGGATAATAATAAGCTATAACAGGAACAAACGGTAGGTCATCGATACCGAACATATTACTATCGACTATTACGTGCCCTTCAACGAGAATAGCACAGTTAACCGTAGGTACTTCGCATTCTTCTACGATGATAGTAGGATATTGCCATAAGAACATCTGTAATGTTTCATCATCGTCACGCCATTCGAAAGTATCGCCTGTCTTGGTATCGATAAGACGCTTTTGAGTCCTGAAATCTCTGTACCAGAATTCATCATAGGTTAGCTTCGTCGGGTTCGCCATACCATATGATTGTCTGTCAAAGTAGAACTTAGCAGCCTTATCGTTGTTCCTGATTGCCATGATCTCTTCAGTATTATCAGGCAACAAACTTAGTACTTCTCTTCTTGTTAAATATGAACGTTTCCACAAAGCAGAACAGTCAGACAAATCTTTCTTGGTAAATGAGTTGTCTATGAGAAAGGTATTGTACGGACAACAGTCTACTTTGATATCGCCGCTTATAGGATCTGACCTGTAATCTACGTAGACCTGCAAGAGAGACATCCCAGTAGCTACAGAGCGTGTAAATGCCTCTGATATAGTATCATAGATGTTATCATTCTCGTGGACCCACATCATTACCTTGCTCAATTGATCTGCTGCTACCGTATCTTCATCAACTTGGTGTTGCGGAAGGACAATAGTAGTCTTTCTATTCTGTCGTTGCCTACCACATATCATTTCAGTTATTGGCTTTATGTGGTTAAAATAGAAATTCTTTCTTCTTCCTGGAAATAAAGGCCCATACATAGAGTTATAAAACTCCTGAGAGCCGACCAGGAACTGTAAATCAAGATTGGCTTCCGCCCAACGTGTCTGATTGGCCGCAATATTATCATTGAAAAAGGCGTCCAACCTTTTACACATATCTCTGCTTTTATCATCTAAAGCATATGTATTCTTAGAAAATATCATTATTCAGCTCCGCTATATAGGCCTATATGCAAGCATATTCTCCAAAAGAATAGGAGATTGTTTCTAATAACAACAAATATTTGTTAATATCCGTATAAGAGAATTAACAGAAAGGAACAAGAATGGACCTGAAAGAACTGGTAGAATTACGCAGCGACCGCCTCAAAGCATGGCGTTCAGCCATAAAAAAAGGTGAACTTGATAAGCATATACAGAAAGCAGAATCAGGTTGCTGGTTTCTCGAACGTGGTGTCCCTGATATGCCTAAGCTAACATCATGCTACAAGAGCTACAGAATATTACTTTACGAATATAATTACGGTTCCATAGGAATATATGGCACGCTCAAGCCTGGTTGCGGATCAGAAAAATGTATCAATCCAGGCCATATGATTCAATGCAAATATCATGATACCAAGAAAAGAAAGGCGTCAAACAAGAAGGCACACCTCAAAAGGGTAGCGACAAGGAAGCAATTCTATATCGATAGTGTCCTGGTAGACAAGATTAGGGCTATGCACCACAGCAAAAAAGTATCCTATTACATAGAAATTGCTATCGAAGAATACCTGGAAAAACGTACCCCAAAAGAAAAGACACTCTGGCAACGTATCAGAGGTAAGTGATTGTCCATCTAGTATTTACGTGCAAATGGTCCTGTCTCTACATAATTACTTTTTGATTTAGCTTTGACGAACCGCTCATTGAGCTGCTCTGGTGTAGTCTGTCTTGATGATATATCTATAGAAGAGCATAGATACCGTAACGCATCGGCTACGTGGCTATAAGAATCGTGATTAGGACGCTCTTTATATACCTTCATCTTATTGTCCCACTCTTGTGAATAATTCTCCAAAGCAGATACAAGACGCTTACATCTTGTTCTATCTATCCATATTCTCGACAGGTTAGCGCGGACGCATTCTATACCATCCATAATTGACCGCTTAGGGCATATAGTGAAATCTATGCCTAAACGTCTTGCTATCTCTATTCTGGTCAATCCTGAGCCGAATTCAGTGACTGCAATATCATGTGGTGCTACATGGATACCATATTGATACTCACGTGCCATTATATCCCTACAGTAATAATCCAGGCCTTTCTTGTTGTCCTCGATCATATCGAATATGTGCACTGTACGATTACATATCTGATAGAACAGAATGACACACATGTCCGAATAACCTAGGTCCCATGCTGTATGTGCGGGGTATGCTGCTTCGTATGGTACATCAGTTATCTGATTGTTAAGATTCATCTTTATTAAATATTTAGCATAATAAGAACCTTCAACACCAGTATCAAACGAAGTATAGTACTCCTGGTTGGCGAACTCCCTTGATATCTGGTTCGTACGTATCAGGTTCTCAACATCTTCTTCAGATATGTGCCCAGTATCATTTATAGTCAGTCTCTGGTAAAACCATTCTTCAGGACTGTCTTGAGCTATCTGGCAGATATCGAAGAAAGAATTGTGGCCCCACGGAGTACTCTGAATAACGACCCACCCATTGTTCGCTTGTATAATAGGAAGACAGGCCCTAAAGGCATCAGGGTCAGCCTGTGCGTACTCACTGAACACAATCCCCATAGGATTTGAGCCTCTTAATGATGTATTATATGAGTCACTTCCTATCAATTTTATGAGTGACCCATTTATAAGTTCAACTGACATATTTGACTCATTCTTTTTAAAAATGAGTTCTTCAGGAATCATATCTATCAGCTTCAATCCATCAGTACGTATCGATTGCCATATGACAGACTTTGCTTGACTGTATGTAGGTAAGCAATACATATAAACACCTACTCTACGCAGAGCCTGGCGTAAGATAAGGTGCCATAAAGTGGTATCTTTGCCTG
>ENA-UOWO01001380-UOWO01001380.1-activated-sludge-metagenome-genome-assembly--contig:-NODE-1380-length-32512-cov-8.848415_pt1 | contig 32512 bp, 30 predicted proteins | sample MGYA00238148_ERZ761564 | MGnify/ENA primary metagenome ERZ761564 (study PRJEB28885, sample SAMN05720194) | activated sludge metagenome | isolation source: Anaerobic digester | place: USA...
CAGTTTCATGTTTCACGATTCAGGTTAGAACCACCCTGCTACTTTGCCCTTGGGTGATACTGCAGAATATTGCTCCGCAGGTAATCCCGGTCGAGATGTGTGTAAATTTCTGTTGTTGTGATCGATGAGTGGCCCAGCATCTCCTGCACGGCCCGCAGATCGGCGCCCCCCTCGATCAGGTGAGTGGCGAAAGAGTGCCTGAAAGTATGCGGGCTGATGGTTTTCCGGACCCCTGCCTTTTCGGCCAGATCCTTAATAATATAAAAGATCATAACCCTGGATAAGCCTTTACCCCTGTTATTCAGGAATATGATATCCTCAAACCCCCGCTGGACAGGTATATGGCTCCGAATCTGGTGAATGTAAATATCCAGTTGCTTGAGCGCTTTCTGTCCTACCGGTACCAGTCGCTGTTTATTTCCTTTCCCGATAACGGATAGAAAACCTTCATTAAACCTGATATCCGATATCTTAAGCCCCGTTAATTCACTGACCCTGAGCCCGCATCCGTACAAGAATTCCAGGATGGTACGGTTCCTTTCGCCTTCATCCGTGCTTAAATCGATCGCGTCGAAAATCTGCTCTATCTCCACTCTGTTCAATGTGTCGGGCAATGCCCTGCCAGTCCTGGGTGATTCCAGCAACTCCGCGGGATTTGCCCGGATCGTGTTTTCCAGTAACAGGTACTTAAAGAATGTTTTAAGCCCTGAGATGATCCTGGCCTGCGACCGTGCACTCATTCCCAGCTGGTTAACCCATTTGACAAAATCCTGAAGGTGAGCCAGTGTGATGTCCTTGGGTTGAAGCTCCAACTGGTTGATATCCAGATATTCTACCAGTTTGACCACATCCCGTTCGTAGGCTTCAACCGAATTACCGGATAACGATTTTTCCAGCCTGAGAAACGACGTAAAACCTTTGATGTATGGATTCCAGTTCAAGGTCGGGTAATTTTTGATAAAATTATAGGTTATTTTCAAATAAAATTCTATCTTTGCAGCCCAAAATTAAAAAGGAGTCTTTTAAAATGGCGAAGAAATCGAAAGATCAGCGGATTCAGGTTATACTGGAATGCACCGAGCATAAAAACAGCGGCCAGCCGGGAACCTCGAGGTACATTACCACGAAAAACAAGAAAAACACCCCGGAAAGGCTGGAAATGAAAAAGTATAATCCTATCCTGAAAAAAGTTACGGTTCATAAAGAAATTAAATAAGTCGAGCTATGGCAAAGAAAGTTATTGCAACCCTGCAAACCCAGGGAAAGGAATTCTCCAAACTGATCCGCATGGTGCGGTCGCCCAAAACCGGGGCTTATGTTTTTAAGGAAACAATGCTCCCGAATGATCAGGTTAAGGATTTCATTGCGAAGAAATAACGGGTTTATAGAAAACCGGTTCCGAAAAGCTTTTCCCGCCGGAAGAGCTTTTTTTATTTAAAAATGGATACAAAATGGGACTATTTTCATTTTTTTCAAAAGAGAAGAAGGAAACCCTTGACAAAGGCCTGGATAAAACCCGCCAGAATGTGTTCTCACGGATCAGCCGTGCCATAGCCGGGAAATCCCGCGTCGATGATGAAGTGCTCGATAACCTGGAAGAAATCCTGGTCACTTCCGATGTGGGAGTGGAGACTACACTGAAGATCATCGAAAGAATTCAGCAAAGGGTGGCACGGGATAAATATGTCGGGACAGAGGAATTGAACCGGGTTTTGAAAGAGGAAACAGCCTCCCTGCTGAATGAAAGCAACGGGGATGAAGGCTTTGATTTCGGATCCGCAAACCTGCCTGTACCATATGTTATTATGGTCGTTGGTGTTAACGGGGTCGGAAAAACTACAACCATCGGTAAGCTGGCTTTCCAGTTCAAGAAAGCAGGAAAAACGGTCGTCCTCGGCGCAGCCGACACTTTCCGCGCTGCAGCGGTCGATCAGCTCAAGATCTGGGGCGAAAGGGCAGGGGTACCTGTCATCACTCAGGGAATGAACGCAGATCCCGCAGCAGTGGCCTTCGATACAGTGAAATCGGCTCACTCTCAGGGGATCGAAATCGTGATTATCGATACGGCAGGCCGCCTTCACAACAAAATCAACCTCATGAATGAGCTCTCCAAAATCAGGCGGGTCATCCAGAAAGTCATCCCGGAAGCGCCACATGAAGTCCTGCTCGTTTTGGATGCCAGCACAGGTCAGAACGCTATTGAACAGGCAAGACAATTTACCGCCGCTACCGAAGTCAATGCCCTGGCACTTACTAAACTTGACGGAACCGCAAAAGGTGGCGTTGCTATCGGTATTTCCGACCAGTTCAAGGTCCCGGTCAAATATGTGGGACTGGGGGAGAAGATCGAAGACCTCCAGATTTTCAACCGGATGGAATTCGTCGATAGCCTCTTCGGCGAAAAAGCATAAAAGAAATCCAACATTCTCAACTCAAATCTTTAGACTTGAATTCAAAGTCCCGGGCTCGTAAAATTAATATTGTCACCCTGGGTTGTTCCAAAAACCTGGTCGATTCGGAAATGCTGATGGGCCAGCTAAAGGCGGCAAAAGTGGATGTTGCCCATGAATCCGGTTTGCCGGCAGATGTTGTCGTAATCAATACCTGCGGATTTATCAATGATGCAAAAGAAGAATCAATCGATACAATTCTTCAGTATGCCGAAGCTAAAAAGGCCGGCAAAGTGCGGAAAGTATACGTTATGGGTTGCCTGTCGCAGCGTTACAGGAAGGCACTGGAGGCAGAGATGCTCGAAGTAGACGGATTCTTTGGTGTGAATGACCTGCCGCAGATTCTCCGGGAATTGGGCGTGGATTACCGAAATGAGCTGGTGGGTGAAAGGATGCTCACCACGCCGTCGCATTTTGCTTACCTGAAAATCTCCGAGGGGTGCGATAAAAAGTGTTCATTTTGTGCGATCCCGTTGATTCGCGGAAAACATATCTCCCGGCCTCTGGATGAATTGGTCAGGGAAACCGCTCTCCTGGCAGCAAAAGGTGTTAAAGAGATCATTCTGATTGCCCAGGATCTGACCTCCTATGGTATAGACCTTTACGGCAAAAGAAACCTGAGGATTTTGCTGGAGAAACTCTCAGAAGTTGAGGGTGTAGAGTGGATACGGCTTCACTATGCCTATCCTTCAAATTTCCCCATTGATATCCTCGACCTGATCCGGGATAATCCCAAAATATGCAAATACATCGACATCCCGTTGCAGCATATCAGCGACCCGGTTTTGCGTTCAATGAAAAGGGGTGTCACACAAAGCAAAACCTTACGCTTGCTTGAAACCATCCGGACTATAATTCCGCAGGCCGCGATTCGTACCACACTAATTGTCGGTTACCCCAATGAAACCGATGCTGATTTCGAAGCGCTGAAAGCATTTGTAAAGCAGCAAAGATTCGACCGCCTGGGCGTTTTTACCTATTCGCCGGAAGAGAATACATCATCGTACAATATTCCTGATAATATTCCTGAAGATGTTAAAAAATCCCGAATGGAAGAGATCATGGAGATTCAACAGGAAATTTCACTGGAAAAGAATTCAGGTAAGATCGGAAATATTTATAAAGTGTTGATCGATAGAAAAGAAGGTGAAAATTATATCGGACGGACTGAGTACGACTCCCCCGAGGTCGATAATGAAATCCTGATCCGTTCGCAGCAGGCCTTGCAAATAGGAAAATTTTACCCGGTCAGAATAGACAGGGCAGATTTTTTCGACCTTTATGGTTCGGTTTAAATTTTTTCATCATGAAAACAAAAATCATTATGGGATTGTTATTAATGATCCCGGTTTTTTCATTTATGTGTACATATGGTCAGGACGCGCAAAATGTGGAGGTTAAAAACGGTTTTTATACCGAAAAGTTCGGTGATCTGAATATTGAAGGCAATTATTCTAACGGACAGAAGGAAGGTGTTTGGATTACCTATTTTCCAACCGGATACCTTAATAAAGTAGAAGAATACCATCAGGGTAAGAAGAATGGGCTCTTTATAGAGTTCAGCAGTAAGGGCGAGATCATCAGTCAGGCTTCTTATAAGGATGATAAACTCAACGGAATCAGTAAGAAATATGGCCGCGCAGGTAAGTTCGAATGGGTCAAGAGTTACAGGATGAATAAATTACATGGATTGGTCCAAATGTTCTATGATGGCGGAAAGTTACAGGAAGAGGCATGGTATTCCCATGGCCAGCGCGACAGTATTACAACATGGTATGATACCCAGGGAAATAAAATAATGACAACAAATTATTCCGAAGGACTTTTCGACGGAATCAGCTATACCTATTTCTCCAACGGCCAGGTTAAGACAGAAACGACTTATGCCGGAAATGTGGTTAACGGAGCTTTTAAAGAATATGATGAAGAAGGAAGATTAAGAGTGTCGGGTCAATATGAAAATGGCATTAAGGAAGGTGCCTGGTTTTCTTATGACGTCAGTGGTAAAATAGTATCAAAAGAAAAATATTAAACGAATATGTCAAAAGGATTTTATAAAGCGCCCAGGCCCTACAACGAACCGGTTTTATCTTATGCGCCCGGTTCGCCGGAACGGAAAGCTGTAAAAAATGCAATAGCGGACTTCAGGTCCGGGGAGATCGATATTCCAATGTATATTGGCGGAGAAGAGGTCAGAACCGGCGAACGAATCCGGATAAGTCCGCCCCATGATCACAGGCATACCCTGGGTTATTATCATCTAGGCACCGGGGAACATGTCCTTCAGGCAATCAATACCGCATTGGCTATCAGGCCTAAATGGCAGTCACTCACCTGGGACCAGCGGGCAGCCATCTTTCTGAAAGCAGCCGACCTGATCAGCGGTCCTTACCGGGCCCGGCTCAATGCGGCTACCATGCTCGGCCAGTCAAAGAATATCTACCAGGCAGAAATCGATGCGGCATGCGAGCTTGCTGATTTTTTGCGCTTTAATGTAAGCTTCATGACCGAAATTTACCGGGAGCAGCCGGTTTCATCGCACGGAATTTGGAATAAAATGGAATGGAGGCCGCTGGAGGGTTTTGTCTATGCAGTCACCCCGTTTAATTTTACCTCTATCGCCGGAAACCTTCCCTCGGCGCCTGCACTGATGGGTAATGTGGTAGTCTGGAAACCGGCCGGCACACAGGTCTATTCAGCGAATGTGATCATGGAGATCTTTCGCGCCGCCGGATTGCCCGACGGAGTAATCAATATGATCATGGTCGACGGTCCTGTGGGCGGGAAAATTATGTCGACACATCCCGATTTCGTAGGGGTGCATTTTACCGGGTCGAATACGGTCTTTAACAAAATCTGGAAAGCCATCGGCGAAAATGTGGCTCTGCATAATACCTTTCCTAAAATCGTAGGGGAGACCGGCGGCAAAGATTTTGTCATGGTTCATAACTCCGCTCATCCTAAAGCAGTTGCAACAGCATTAAGCCGGGGCGCCTTTGAATACCAGGGGCAGAAATGTTCCGCTGCCTCAAGGGCCTATATCCCTCGAAGCCTATGGCCGGAAATAAAACAAATGATGCTCGACGATATTTCCAGTTTCCGCATGGGTGGGGTGGAAGATTTCCGAAATTTCATCAATGCGGTGATAGATGAAGGTGCTTTTGATAAGCTGGCCGGATTTATCGACAGGGCTAAAACCGATGAGGGTGTTGAAATTATTGCCGGGGGCAATTATGATAAATCTGTCGGTTACTTTATCGAGCCGACCGTTATCCTGACGAAGAATCCCCGTTATGTGACGATGTGTGAAGAACTTTTCGGCCCGATCCTTACCGTTTTCGTTTATGAAGATGAGAATTTTGATGAAACCCTTGATATTGTTGATAAAACTTCGCCTTATGCCTTGACAGGAGCGGTTTTTGCACAGGACCGCTTCATAATCGACGAGATGACCCGGCGTCTGGTAAACGCTGCCGGCAATTTCTATATCAATGACAAACCCACCGGCGCTGTGGTCGGACAACAACCGTTTGGCGGGGCGAGAGCTTCAGGGACAAACGATAAATCAGGGTCCTTCCTGAACCTTCTCAGATGGGTATCCCCCAGAACCATCAAGGAAAATTTTGATCCGCCGCAGGATTATCGCTATCCCTTCATGGAAGAAGAATAGCCGGATACGGTTTTAAGGGAATTATTTAGCGATCGGTTTATATCCGTTATCGAGAATGTATTTTTTTGGAAGAGGCTTATTGTGTTTAAATGTCTTAAGTTTTTGCGCATGTGAACTCTCATCAAAAATGGCGCAGGAATTCATCAGCCCGGTCAGGGAAACAATAACAATAAGCAGGACAATGATTTTAACAACTTTTTTCATTTTATTAATCCTCAATTTTTTTTTGATCGGGTCATTTATTTTTTGAGGGTATAAATTTATAAAAATAACGTTCATAACGTGGTGAATATTTTTTTTTCAGGGATAAACCGGTAATCATTATCCCTTTATCTTTGTGATGTGACGGAGCCCCTGACATTCTACCGGATACAGGGGATAATAGGGAACCGGGTGAAAATCCCGGACAGTGCCCGCTGCTGTGAATCCCGGCCTTGAGCCAAAATCACCGGCAACCTCGTGTCACTGTCCCGATAACAAGGGATGGGAAGACTGCCGGACGATGGGATGAGTCAGAAAACCTGCCGCCATTTTAAAATATGTCTCTGGTTTCCGGGTCAGAAGCCGGGCTGAAAAGGTTCAGATTTATCCACTTTTTTAGCTTCTAACCCAAATAACCGGTAATTCATGCAATGGATGAAGAATTCGGTATTTATCGCGGCATTTTATTTTATGGCATTATCTGCTGAAAGCCAGCATGCTTTGCCGGATACCGTACTGCAACTGGATGGGGTTACTATATTTTCTGAAAGGAGCGGATCAGCAAAAGGGCTGCTAACCGTTTCACTGGATTCTATAACCCGGGATCAACACCCGGGTGCAGACCTCGCCGAACTTATCCAGGGCTTTTCTGCAGCTTATGTGAAAAACTACGGAGAAGGAACCCTCTCTACATTATCGGTCAGGGGAACCTCAGCCAATCATACCGGGTTGTACTGGAACGGTATCAAATTGTCGCCGCCCAATATCGGCTATGTTGACCTGTCGCTGATCCAGGGGAATTTCTTCCAGGATGTGTCCATCATGTTCGGAGGGGCCAGCCCCATGTTCGGCAGTAATGCCATCGGGGGAAGTATTCAACTGAATAACAAGCCTGTTTTTGATCCCACAGGGCTGAAGGGCAGAATAAGTTTTTCAGGAGGAAGCTTCAGCCGGTTGAACAGTGCCGGAAATCTTAGTTTATCCAAAGGAAAGCTATATTCAAATACGGCGTTTTCAATTGCCGGATCAGAAAATGATTTTCCCTATTCCGATTTATATAAAAAGGATGCCCGGATGCCTCATGCAGGCTACTTTAAGACAGGGTTCCTTCAGGATATTGCCTTTCAATTGCCGCGCAATCAGTATATTATGGCCAGCGCATGGTTTCAGTATGCCGATCGCGAAATTCCTCCGACTTTGCTGGAGTCTGTATCCTCTGCCATCCAGCTTGACCGTTCCTGGAGGACAATGCTCACATGGAAAGACTTTAATGCCAAAAGTACGTGGGAGGCCAAAGCTGCATGGATCGAAGAATTTACCAGGTACTCGGATTCACTGTCAGGCATCTATTCGGTCATTCGGTGCCAGACGTTCAACGCAGTATTCGAGGGATATTATCATTTGTTCAGAAATGCATCCCTTTCCGGAGGACTGGATTTTTCAAGTGAATATGCTGACCTTGATTACTATTCGTCTCCTGCCGGTCAGCAAAAACTTGCGGCTTTTGCCGCATGGGTGCAGTCCTTTTCCGGCTCATCCTGGAAATTAAGCCTGAATGTGCGCCAGGAATTGCAGTCGGGCTATCCTATTCCTTTTCTTTATGCGATCGGCGCCGAGGGAAGGATATTAAAGATTCTGACCGGCAGAGCGAGCTTTTCCAGAAATTTCAGGGCCCCGACATTTAATGAAAGGTACTGGCGACCGGGTGGCAATCCGGCGCTTTTACCGGAAAGCAGCTATAATGCTGAAGCGGGTTTCCGGATCATCCCTTTACCGGAAAATGTTACAACCTTCCTGGATTTCACCGGTTTCAGCTCCTGGGTTGATAACTGGATTCTGTGGCTCCCCGGTGAAGGCGGATTATGGTCGGTTGAAAACGCACAGCGGGTCTGGGCAAGAGGGTTTGAGGTACGTTTGAATGGTACCCGGCAATTTCGTTACATCAAAGCCAATGCTATGGGTGCATACACGTTTTCTGCTTCTACAAACCGGAAAAAGCTGTTCGAACTCGATCAATCATTTAATAAACAACTGATATACACACCTGTACATCGATTTGCCTTTCGGGCCGGGGCCGAATGGCAAGGGTTCAGCCTTTACCTGAAGGGGAATTTCAGCAGCAGGGTTTATACAACCCGGGATAATTCCGCGTCCCTTTCTCCATGGTTCCTGCTCGATGCAATCCTGGCCAAATCTGTTTTTGTTACAAAAAGATTTCCTCTGATGATTCAATTGAACCTCGAAAACATTCTGGATACTGAATATAGCGTTACTCCTTACCGGCCTATGCCCGGATTTAATGTGTTGATCACCATTGCTTTAAATATCAATGAGGAAAATAAATAGAACCTTTATAATAGATGTAGAAGTAAACAAATCAGAAAAAATTATTATGATGAAAAAGATTAAGTATTCTCTCCTTCCATTGGCTTTTTCTTTCGTTTTATGGCTGTTTTCCGGGTGCGGCGATGAACCGGTGTCACCTCCTTCGGTTTGGACTGGAAATATTTTTATTATCAACGAAGGGCCTTTCACCAGCGGCACCGGAACCATCATGGCGTATAACCGGACAACCGGTCAGATGAGCGGCGACCTTTTTGAACCTGTCAATGGCCGGCCGATCGGCAATATCGTACAATCCATCGGCGTTTACCGGAATATGGTCTGGATAATGGTCAATAACAGCAATAAGGTTGAGGTGGCCCGGTATGGCGATTTTTCATCGGTGATCACTATCGATTCATTGCCCTCCCCGAGGTATATTGCCTTTAAGGGTGACCTGGCATACGTTTCGAGCTGGAATAACAAGATATTTGCAATAGATACAAGATCTTACAAAATAGTGGATGAATTTCCTACAGGTACGGGCCCCGATGAAATGGTGATTGCGGGGGATTATCTTTTTGCCGTTAATAGCGGGGGATTGGGCACCACAAATACAATTTCATTCATAAATATTAAACAAAAGGAGGTCAATGGTGAAATTACAGTTGGTGATCGTCCATGCGGTATTACTGAAGATAAATACGGGAAACTGTGGGTTTTATGCACAGGAAACGGTTGGAACGGATGGCCCAGTCCTGAGACCGATACACCTGGTAAATTGGTCTGCATTGATCCCTCTACACGCCAGATAATTGGAGAATTCCCGTTTTCTGATCCTGCCTTGCACCCGGATAACCTGATTATCAACGGTGAGCGATCGGTGTTGTATTACGCCTATCCTGATGGAATTTACAGCGTTTCTGTCGATAATCCGGCCCTGGCGGTTGAACCGCTTGTTCCTTCTACAGTGATGTATTACGGATTGGGGTATGATGTTGCAGAAGATATTATTTACGCTGCAGATCCGCTGGATTACGCTCAGAATGGGATCATATACCGTTATAGTGCCATGGATGGTTTGCTGATTGATTTTTTTACTGCCGGCATGGTTCCGAATGGTTTCTGGTTTAATTGATTGAACCGGGTTCTTTATTTTTTGTTTATTATTGTATGATGAAAACGAAAATTGATTGTACCTGGAAAGAGAACATGGCCTTTGAGGCAGATGTCAATGGTTTTAAGCTAATGCTGGATGCAGATCCTGCCGTCGGGGGAGAAAACCAAGGCCCTCGGCCCAAGCCCCTGACACTGGTATCACTGGCCGGTTGTACCGGGATGGATGTTATCTCCATCCTGAAAAAAATGAGGGTAGAACCCGATTACTTCAACGTTGCCGTTGAAGGCGAGCTTACGGAAGAACATCCGAAGTATTATCACAAAATCCACCTTGTATATGAAATCAAGGGCCATGACATCGACCCGGAGAAAGTGGAAAAAGCCGTAAGCTTATCTCAGGAACGTTATTGCGGCGTAAGTGCTCTTTTAAAGGCTGGAGCGGAGATCACGCATGAAATCCGGATACTGAGCTGATCACGTCTGTAAGTTCGTGGAGGATCATGGCGGTGGCTCCCCAGATGATTTGATCTTCAATAAAATAGCAGGGTGCCGTTATTCTTGTCCCTGGGAAAATTTCGATTTGTTTCTCCGTCAGATTCTCGGAGTCTGAGATCGCATTAAATGATATTTCCAGAATTCGATCCACTTCCTGCGGATCAGGGCAAAATTCCGGGCGAAGGGTGCTATACCCTACGACAGGTGACACCAGGAAATTGCTGGGCGGTATATACAGATCGGTTAATCTTCCCAGAACCCTTACTACGCTTCGGTCAACCCCAATCTCTTCTTCTGATTCTCTCAGGGCAGTAGTTACGATATCTGAATCCGCTTCCTCATATGCACCGCCTGGAAAGGATATCTGGCCGCTGTGCACACCGGGGTACTCATTCCTCCTGATAAACACAATATGAGGTTGATCCATGATGGGATAAAACAATACGAGAACACCAGCTTTTTTAGCATTTCCGGGTATTTTAACCTGCCCGCCTTCTACTATTCTCTTCATGCTCGCCATCTTCAATTGTGAAGAAAGTCCGGGTAAGGGTTTTTTAAATTTATCTTCAAGAATCTTTATAAACAATTCAAATCTTTGCATTACGTTTTCTTATTATCTGATTTATGCAAAATTCCCAAATTTTTAGTATTTTCGTCAGGGTTTTTGCTCTAATGAGGTGAATTTGTAAATCCGTTTCCTAATTATGGTTAAAGAAAAACTTAAACCGGGCCAGGACCAGAAGGAACTGGCGGATAATGAAAAGGAGTTGATTCTGTTTAATGACGAGATCAATACGTTTGAATTCGTTATCGATACCCTCATTGAAGTTTGCGGACACGATCCTTTCCAGGCGGAGCAATGTGCTTTGACAGCCCATTTCAACGGCAAATGCGGCGTTAAATCGGGCACCTTTCATGAGCTTAAACCCGTCTACGACGAAATGATCAGCCGGCAGTTAACTGTTTCAATTTCCTGAATATGCACTGGGTATTAATCGCTACATTCATTCTCATCGGGCTGGTATTCCTGGTGCTCGAGATCCTGGTCATCCCTGGCGTGGGTGTGGCCGGAATCATCGGATTTGTCCTGATTGCTGTCGGGGTATGGCAGTCGTATGCTGTTTACGGACTGGCCGCCGGTCATGCTGTTCTTGGAGGAACACTGGTGCTTACCGTACTCACATTATTTTTATCGCTTCGGGGAAAAACCTGGAAACGGATATCGCTGTCGACATCCATCGACAGTAAAGTCAACGTAATCGATCAAAAGAATATAAAACCCGGGGATTCGGGCAAGACGGTTTCGCGACTGGCCCCGATGGGTAAAGCCATTATCAATGAAGAATTTTATGAAGTGACAACCAATGGCGATTTTATCGATCAGCAAACGGAAATTACGGTCGTAAAAATCGACCACAATAAAATAATTGTTAAACGTAAAGAATAGAAATCATGGGTGATTCACAAGTTTTTATCATAGTGGCTATCGGATTAGGCGCCATCTTTGCCATCTGGTTGATTTTTTATTTCATCCCCGTCGGGATATGGTTTAAAGCGCTGGTATCCGGAGTCCGGATATCCTTGCTTCAACTGGTGATCATGCGGTGGCGGAAAGTACCGGTGACAATCATTGTCAACAGCCTGATCGCGGCTACGAAAGCCGGCCTGCAACTTAACCGGAACTCGCTGGAAGCCCACTTCCTGGCCGGCGGCAATGTAACCCGGGTTGTCAATTCCCTGATATCTGCCGATAAAGCCAATATGAAACTGGATTTTCAAACGGCAACGGCTATTGACCTGGCCGGCCGCGATGTCCTTGAAGCAGTGAAAATGTCTGTGAACCCAAAGGTAATCGATACCCCTTCTGTTACGGCGGTTGCCAAAGACGGTATCCAGCTCATTTGCAAAGCCAGGGTGACTGTCCGTGCCAACATCAAACAACTCGTCGGTGGAGCCGGCGAAGAAACCGTCCTGGCAAGGGTAGGTGAGGGGATCGTCTCATCCATCGGTTCAGCCCATTCCCATAAATCGGTACTCGAAAATCCCGACAGCATATCCAAACTGGTTCTCGACAAAGGGCTCGATTCCGGTACCGCATTTGAAATTCTTTCAATCGACATAGCTGATATCGATGTCGGTAAAAATATCGGGGCTTTCCTTCAAATGGACCAGGCAAATGCCGATAAGAATATCGCCCAGGCCCGCGCCGAGGAAAGACGTGCCATGGCCGTCGCTACAGAACAGGAAATGAAAGCAAAAGCAGAAGAAGCCCGGGCTAACCTGATCCAGGCCGAAGCCGAAATCCCCAAAGCCATTGCGGAAGCTTTCAGGCAGGGAAACCTTGGAATTATGGATTATCAACGTTATCAGAATATCAAAGCCGATACCAAAATGAGGGAGTCAATCTCCGAACCCCCATCTTCTAAATCCAAGAAGGGCATTAAAGACCAGGAAAAAGAAAGCTAACCAGATTTACCGGGGATGATCTCTGAAACCGATCTTCAAAAGATATCGGCAAAATACGAAGGACTATTGGCTTCAGCACAAGGATTGCTGAAAAAAGATGATCGTCAGCTCCTTGATGTTGCCTTTGAATTTGCCCGTAATGTATATGGCGATACACGCCATGTCTCCGGTGAGTTGATGATCTGCCATTGCCTTTCCATTGCCCGGATAGCAGCGGAGGAGATGAGTCTTGGGATCAATGCACTCATTGCTGCCCTTTTTCATGATATCCAGGCCATACAACCTGCCGGTCTCGAAGAAATAAAGAAGAGATTCGGTGATCCGGTTGCGGCTATGGTTAAAAGCTATTCCCGCATCAGCGAACTTCCGACCGGGAAAATTTCACTGCAGTCGGATAGCTTCAGGCAACTGTTCCTGGCCGTTGTCGACGATATCCGGGTTATCCTTCTCAAACTGGCGCACCGGCTCAGGGATATGCGAATGATCGATAAATTGCCCAATAATTACCAGGAGCGCTATATCAACGAAGTCAACCATCTGTATAGTCCGATTGCTCATCGGCTGGGCCTGTACAGGATAAAAAAAGAACTTGAGGATCTTTCGATGAAATTCTCGCATCCTGGCGTTTATCAGGACATAGCCAGGAAGATCAGGGAGACGGAAGCCAAGCGGAATGCATTTATCAATGAATTCATCTCTCCGATTCAACGTGAATTATTCAAGCAGGGATTTAGCTTCGATATTAAAGGTAGGCCGAAATCGATCCCATCCATCTGGGAAAAAATGAAAAAGCAGGACGTGGAGTTCGAACAGGTCTTCGACCTGTTTGCTATCCGGATTATCCTGAATTCAACGGCTGAGCATGAAAAATCCGATTGCTGGAAAGCTTATTCGATCGTAACCAATATCTATTCTCCCAATCCAAAACGGTTACGCGACTGGATATCAACACCCAAAGCTTCCGGATACGAGTCGCTTCACACCACGGTCAAAGGCCCTAACGATCGCTGGGTGGAAGTGCAGATCCGATCGGCCCGGATGGATGAGATCGCAGAAAAAGGACAAGCAGCCCATTGGCGTTACAAAGGATTCGGTTCGAAAGAAGATACGGAACGGTGGATGCTCCAGGTACGTGATATCATTGAACACCCGGAGCAAATTGCTTTCGACGACACGGTAACCGCTGTATCTGAAAGTAAACCGGGAAAAGTGTTCGTTTTTACCCCCAACGGAGACCTGAAAGAGCTCGATGCCGGCTCGACCGTTCTTGATTTCGCTTTTGAGGTCCATACAAGTGTTGGTTATTCCTGTACCGGGGCGAAAGTCAATAACAAGTTAGTCCCCATTAAACAGACGCTCGAGAACGGCGATAAAGTGGAGATCATAACATCCAAGATCCAGAAGCCTAAGATGGACTGGCTTAATTTTGTCGTTACATCAAAGGCAAAAAATAAAATAAAACGGGCACTGAAAGAGGAACAGTTCCTTGAAGCTGAGAAGGGAAATGAAATCCTCAGGAGAAAATTCAAAAACTGGAAAATTGCATTTATCGATGAAAATATCGATAAACTGATCCGGAAATATAAACTGTCATCGTCAATTGACCTCTATGGGCTGATCTATAACGAGAAGATCGACCTTGTCGAAATGAAAAGGTTTCTTGCCGGAGAGCCCGAGAAACCGGAAGAAAGCAAAATACCGGCAAAGGATATTAAACCGGTCCAGACTTCCAGGGGAACGGCCCAGGAATCCAACGAAGTCCTTTTCCTGGATACCAATCTCAATAAAGTCAATTATAAGCTTGCCCGTTGCTGCAATCCTCAGCCAGGCGAACCGGTATTCGGCTTTGTTACTATCAGCCGGGGTATAACGCTACATACCCAATCTTGTCCGAATGCACGCCAGTTGCTGACCCGCTTTGGATACCGGAAGATCGACGTCCAGTGGAAAACCTCCCCGGATAAAAACCTCGTCCGGGCAGTCATAAACGTAACGGGTACCGACCGTATTGGTATTATGAATGAGATTACGCAGATTATCTCCAATGATCTAAAGACCAATATGATATCAGTCAAGATCGATGTCAGGAAGAATATCTTTAATGGTATTATTAAATTAATGGTAAAAAACACCTCTTCTTTAAACGACCTTATCGGGAGAATTTCAAAGGTCTCCGGTGTCAGCAAGGTCGTTAAAATAGATTAATCTTAAATATTTGTTAAATATTTTCATCTTTTTCTTTAACTCCTTAGGTTTGCACAAATCTAAAATTTAAAATATGAAGAAGATGAGATTATTTACCTTTTTGATCATTGCTCTATCTATTGCCCTTGTATCCTGTGATAAGGATAATGATGGAAATAACAACGGAATGGGAGGCACGATGACTTTAAAACATGATGGTTCGAACTGGTCTGCCAGCCTGGCTGTTGCTGCGGCTAACACAAATGGCGTATTATCGGTCACCGGTAGCGATAATAGCGCAAACCAGTGCAACGTGACCCTCTACAACATTCCCGGACCGGGAACCTACCAGCTGGGCGGCAGCATGTCGAATCCAAATACGGGTCGCTGGACCCAGGGACTTGGCCAGAATGATACCTATTCAACTATGGTGGGTCAAGGTACGGGAACATGCACAATTACCGAACTGACCGCATCAAAAGTCTCCGGAACCTTTGAGTTTACTGCAAAAAATACTGCCGGCAATATGGTCACGATCTCCGAAGGAAGCTTCTCTGCCGATCTTTAGAATCTCTGTGGATCCGTTCCTATTCGTCCAATTCGTGTCATCTGTGTTCCATTAAATGATGGATGATCACGAAAGCAATAAGAACGGATTTATTTTTAACATTTTTTACGAAATATTTCGTAAATAAGATTGACTTCAGAACAGAATTGATCTATCTTTGTCTTACGAAAAGATTCGTACAGAAATGAAAAACACACCGAAAAAGTTCAAACCCACAGAAACGGAACTCGAAATTCTTTCCATTCTTTGGAATAAAGGACCGGCAACGGTCAGGGATGTGAATGACGAGATGAGCAGGAGCAAGCCCACCGGGTATACCACCACTTTGAAACTGATGCAAATAATGGCAGAGAAAGGGCTGGTGGAGAGGGAAATGGATGGCAGGTCGCATATTTATCATGCGTTAGCCAGGCAGGAAGATGCCCAGGTGAGTATGCTTGACCGGCTCCTCGAAACAGCTTTCGGCGGTTCAGCTTCTAAATTGGTTATGCAAACCCTTGGCAATCATAAAACCACCGAATCGGAGCTGAAAGAGATCAAACTGCTGATTAAAAAGTTGGAGGAGGAGAAATGATGACAGCTATCGGTTCCATTCTTTCTGACCAGGTTGTTACAGCGTTGGCATTAACGCTGTTTCACTCCTTATGGGAGGGAGTCCTCCTGGCGCTGGTTACTACCGGTTTTGTTTATTTCTTCAGGTCCGGCAGGCCTCTGTTTCGGTATTCGGCTTATTACACCTTGCTGCTTATAATGCCTGTCATGTTTGCTGTCACCTTCTTTATCGTATATGATAACCAGGAGGTATCTGTTCCGCCATCGGTCCATCCGGTCTCAAGCACGCAGGCCCTCGTTTCCACTTCGTCACTTACCAATTCTGCCATTTCCCATCCGGTTAACCTGGCTTCGCCACACTGGTTGAAAATACCGGTTGATTTTATCGAGAATTATGCCAATTGGATGGTTTTGATGTGGTTTGCCGGGTTCCTATTCTTCCTGGTGAAATTTTCCGGATCCTTGTGGATGGTTTACCGACTTAAAAACAAGTCTTTATATGCCGTTCCTGAGTATTGGGAATCCAGGCTCCGGGTATTAGCACAATCGATAGGAGTGAAGGGTAAGATTAAACTGGCTGAATCAGCCCTGGCCCATATCCCGATCACCATCGGTTACCTTAAGCCAGTTATCCTGGTCCCGGTTGGCACAATATCAGGTGTTCCGCCACAGCAACTTGAAGCTATTTTGCTGCATGAAATTGCCCATATATACCGTAAAGATTATATTTTGAATATTTTACAGTGTATTGTCGAAATGTTGTTCTTCTATCACCCGGTAGTATGGTGGTTATCCGGTTTGATAAGAGACGAAAGAGAACATATTTGTGATGATATCGCCCTGAGTATCAATAATGATCAGTTAAATTATATCAAAGCGTTAACTCTTATGGAAGAAATGAATGTCAAATCGCCGGTGATCGCCAGTGCCTTTACCGGTAGCCGAAAAAAACTACTGGGCCGTGTTAAAAGGCTGATTAAACCAACGCGTGCGAAAATAAACCCGGGTGCAGGGATCACAGCCACTATGCTGCTGATCAGCCTTGTATTCGTTATTTCCCTCACAGCCTTTTCATTTTTTCCTGATTCCTACGACCTGACGGGTCGCGAATCAGGTGAACGATTTTATAACATTTTGCCGTCAGGCGTGTTGAAAAGTACTTCTTCAATGTCAGAGGAAATAAAACCGGTTCCGGCCGGGGCGATCCCTGAGACCGCAGCAGGAGAGCCGGATACGATTATTGCTACTTCGAAATCAGGTAAAGTTACTATAAAGGTATATACCGATACCGTCGACAACGATGATCAACGGGAAATAAAGGTCTTTGTCGAAGCACTGGAAGAGCAGTTAAACGAATTCGATAACCAGAAAAAAGAAATTGAAGAGCAGGTGATCGTCCTGAAAAGTATGAAGGATCAGGTTGACAGCATTACCAAGACGATTGTGATCCGCTCAGGCGATTCGATCAGGGTGATTACCCGGGATTCCACATTCATTTTACCAGAAGGTTTCGATACTACTTTTTCCTCCGGGGAAGGATTTCAGTTATTCGGTTTTGAAGTACCTGACATCCCTGAGTTTCCGGAGTCGCCGGAGATGCCCGACCTGCGCTACTATTATTTTGATGATCAGCAGATTGAAGCTGGGCGCCAGTTTGAAAGAGCATTAAGGGAACAGGAACGGAAAATGAAGGATTTTGAATGGCAGCAACGTAAAATGGAACGGACAAATCCCGATATGCCCATAATAATTGATGATCCGTCACGTATAAACCACGAATGGAAATGGGTGGAAGGCGCGCCGGTTCCGGAAATGAACCCGGTTGAAAAGATTATCCGTCAGGAGCTAAGGGATGATGGCCTGATCTCCGGCTGGAAGAAATACGTTGTTGAAATAGGGCCCAAAGCCATGTATCTAAATGGCGAAAAGCAACCGAAAGAAATTTTCAGAAAATACCGGAAGCTGGTCGAGAGTCTTGACCAGAATGTTCAGGAGAATAACAGCACGTTTAAAATAATATTCTAAGGTCTTTGGAACCGACGGCTTTAGCCGTCGGAAGAAAAAAGAAGAACCGACGGCTAAAGCCGTCGGTTCTTCTTTTTATGCCTGAGCAGTTGGTCCCCCCAGGTGGAAGGGGGGCATGCCATCAGATCCTTCCGGCGTTTCGATTTGTCCGAAGGTCGCCTCGTATTTTCCAATATTCTCCTTCAGTGCCCGTAACAGCCTTTTGGCATGCTGGGGTGTCAGGATCACTCTGGATTTTACTTTGGCTTTGGGCATTCCGGGCATGATCTTGATAAAATCGACAATAAACTCCGAGTGGGAATGGGAGATCATAGCCAGGTTCACATAAGTGCCTTCTGCCTGGTCTTCGCCCAGTTCGATATTGATCTGATTTTTAGGCTTGTTATCTGACATACTCTTCAATATTAAGCATTATTTAACATCCATATCATCGTCGAAGTTCTCCTTGCTGGCCATGATCTCTTCATATTCTTCACGGGAGCCGACAATGATATCGTCATATTTTCGGAGACCGGTACCGGCGGGAATCTTATGCCCGACAATAACATTCTCTTTCAGGCCTTTGAGTTCATCCGATTTAGCCTGGATAGCCGCCTGCGTTAAAACTTTGGTGGTTTCCTGGAATGATGCAGCGGAAATCCAGCTATTGGTTTGCAGAGAAGCTCTGGTAATCCCCTGGATCACCTGGCGTCCGGTAGCTGGACGGGCATCGCGCGCCTCGATCAACCGCTTGTCCTTCCGTTTCAGCATGGAATTCTCATCCCTTAATTTACGGGCGCTGACAATCTGGCCGGCCCTGTAAGAGAGCGAATCACCGGAATCAACCACAACCTTTTTTCCGAAAACATCATCGTTTTCATCCTGGAAATCGGTTTTGTTAACCAGTTCCCCTTCAAGGAACCGGGTATCACCGGGATCATCCACTTCTACTTTGCGCATCATCTGACGGACAATGACCTCAAAGTGTTTATCATTGATCTTCACACCCTGGAGACGGTAAACTTCCTGTACCTCATTTACAATATATTCCTGGACCTTCATAGGGCCTTTAATTGCGAGGATATCGGAAGGAGAAATTTCTCCTTCTGACAGAGGCGTACCGGCGCGGATATAGTCATTTTCCTGTGCCAGGATCTGTTTTGTCGTCGGGATCAGGTAATGTTTTTCCTCCCCTGTTTTGGAGGTGATGATAACTTCACGGTTACCCCTTTTCAGCTTCTTGTTGATCGTAACAACACCATCAATCTCGGCTACAACAGCCGGTTCGGAAGGATTCCTGGCCTCGAAAAGCTCTGTTACGCGCGGAAGACCTCCCGTGATGTCTCCTGTCTTGCCGATGGCTCTCGGAATCTTCACCAGCGGCTCGCCCGATTTGATTTCCTGCCCGTCTTCCACTATAATACGTGCGCCGACCGGGATATCATAAGCCTTTAATATTTCTCCGTCGCCGGATATGATATTAATGGTAGGATTCTTCAACTTTTGCCGGGGTTCAATGACAACCTTATCGACATAACCGGTCTGTTCGTCCGATTCGATACGGTAAGTCTTTCCTTCAACGATATTTTCATACTGGATCGAACCCTTAACTTCGGCGAGAATTACTGCGTTGAATGGATCCCAGTCGCTGATCAGGTTGCCTTTTCTGACTTCCGTATTCTCTTTGAAATATAAGTTGGCGCCATACGGAATATGCCCTGATGCCAATACGATACGGGTATGTTTGTCGACAATCCTCATTTCAGCCGACCTGCCGATCACAACATCGAATGATTTGCCCTCACGGTTGGTGAAAGGGACGAACCGGAGCTCATCGATTTCAAGGATACCGTCGTATTTGGCTTCAATCTTTGAAATAATAGCTACGTTCGATGCAGTACCCCCAACGTGGAAAGTACGAAGTGTTAGCTGGGTACCCGGTTCCCCGATGGATTGGGCTGCGATGACGCCAACCGCCTCTCCTTCCTGAACCATCCGGCCAGTCGCCAGGTTTCGTCCGTAACACCGTGCACAAACCCCTTGTTTTGACTCACAAGTCAGTACCGAACGGATTTCAACGGCTTCTATCGGCGAATCTTCAATCATCTTGCACTTTTCTTCAGTCAGTTCCTGTCCGGCATAGGCAATCAATTCACCTGAATTCGGATGGAAGATGTCATGAAGGGTAACACGTCCCAGGATCCTGTCGTAGAGTGATTCCACGATTTCTTCATTTTTCTTGAGAGCAGCAATGGTTATACCTCTAAGAGTGCCGCAGTCGTCCTCCGAAATGATCACATCCTGGGCCACATCGACCAGACGACGGGTTAAATATCCCGCATCTGCAGTCTTAAGAGCGGTATCGGCCAGACCTTTACGGGCGCCGTGGGTTGAAATGAAGTACTCCAGAACCGACAAACCCTCTTTAAAGTTGGAGAGGATCGGGTTTTCAATGATTTCACCACCGGTAGCTCCCGATTTCTGCGGTTTTGCCATAAGTCCCCTCATACCCGACAACTGGCGGATCTGTTCCTTGGATCCCCTTGCTCCGGAATCCAGCATCATGAAGATCGGGTTGAATCCACCCTGATCCGTGGAGATCTCTTTCATGACCTGTTGCGTAAGCTTGGAATTGGTGTGGGTCCAGATATCGATGATCTGGTTGTACCGTTCATTATTGGTTATGAAACCCATATTGTAATTACTCAGCACCTCTTCCACCTCCTGGTTGGCTTCTTCAATGAACGATTCTTTCACCTTCGGAACAATGACATCTCCCAGGTTGAACGACAATCCTCCGCGGAAAGCCATCATAAATCCCAGGTTTTTGATGTTGTCGAGGAAATCGGCAGTTTTCTTGGTACCGGTAGCTTTCAGAATATCACCGATAATATCGCGAAGTGCTTTTTTGGTCAGTAGCGAATTGATATATCCCATCTCACTGGGAACTACCTGATTGAACAGGACTCTTCCGGTAGTTGTTTCAACAACCTGGTTTTCGGGAACTCCGTCAACCAGGTCTTCCACTTTCACCGAAATATTGGCATGCAAATCAAGCTTTCCTTCATTAAATGCGATGATAACCTCTTCAGGAGAATAAAAGCGCATTCCTTCTCCTTTTACCTTGTGTTCGGGAGTGCTTTTCCTGCCCTTGGTCATATAATACAGGCCCAAAACCATGTCCTGCGAAGGAACAGTGATAGGGGCGCCATTGGCTGGATTGAGAATGTTGTGCGATGCCAGCATAAGTAACTGTGCCTCAAGAATTGCTGCATTGCCCAATGGTACATGGACCGCCATCTGGTCACCGTCGAAGTCGGCATTGAAAGCCGTACAAACCAGAGGATGAAGCTGAATGGCTTTTCCTTCGATCAATTTAGGCTGAAAAGCTTGAATACCAAGCCGGTGAAGGGTAGGGGCACGGTTTAGCATAACCGGGTGTCCCTTCAGAATATTCTCCAGGATATCCCATACAACAGCATCCTTACGGTCTACTATTTTTTTAGCGGATTTTACTGTCTTTACTATGCCTCTTTCAAGAAGTTTCCTGATAATGAACGGTTTGAACAATTCTGCAGCCATATCTTTCGGCAACCCGCATTCATTGAGTTTTAACTCAGGACCCACCACGATCACCGACCGGCCCGAATAGTCCACACGTTTACCCAGAAGATTCTGCCTGAATCGTCCTTGTTTGCCTTTCAAACTGTCGCTCAATGATTTAAGTGGACGGTTCGATTCTGTCTTGACTGCGCTGACCTTCCGGGAATTATCAAGAAGTGAGTCGACGGCTTCCTGGAGCATACGTTTTTCATTACGCATGATCACGTCAGGCGCCTTGATCTCAATAAGCCTCTTAAGCCGGTTATTGCGGATGATCACCCTGCGGTACAGGTCGTTCAGGTCGGATGTCGCAAAACGTCCGCCATCAAGCGGTACCAGCGGCCTGAGCTCCGGTGGGATCACTGGAATGATTTTCAATATCATCCAGCCCGGTTTATTCTCGGTGCGGGTCCGGGCATCACGGAAAGCTTCAAAAACCTGCAGCCTTTTCAGGGCCTCCTGTTTACGCTGCTGCGAAGTCTCCGTGTTGGCTTTATGGCGGAGATCGTATGAAACTTTATCCAGATCAAGCTTTTCCAGCAATTCAAATAAAGCTTCAGCTCCCATTTTGGCAATGAACTTGTTCGGATCGGAATCATCCAGGTGAGCATTGTCTGCCGGCAGGTTGTCGACGATCTCAAAATACTCTTCCTCTGAGAGAAAGTCTAGCTCTTTGACCCCGTCTTTTTCTTTTATACCCGGCTGAATAACAACGTATTTCTCATAATAGATGATCGAATCCATTTTCTTGGATGGAAGACCGAGCAAAGCGCCGATCTTGTTGGGAAGGGACCGAAAGAACCAGATATGGGCCACTGGCACAACCAGTTGGATGTGACCTGTCCGCTCACGCCTGACTTTTTTCTCCGTTACCTCGACTCCACAACGGTCGCAAATGATTCCTTTGTATCGGATCCTTTTGTATTTCCCGCAATGGCACTCGTAATCTTTTACCGGTCCGAATATCCTTTCGCAAAATAAACCGTCGCGTTCGGGTTTATAGGTCCGGTAATTGATTGTCTCAGGCTTCAGTACTTCTCCGAATGATCTTTCGAGGACCGATTCAGGAGAGGCCAGGCTGATTGTTATGCTGTTGAAGTCGATAACGGTATTCGTTTCTCTTCTGAAAGCCATGTATAATGATTTTAATGTTAACTGATTAATTATTCAAAACTTACCTCAAGTCCCAGGCCACGGAGTTCGTGAACGAGTACATTGAACGATTCCGGAATGCTCGGTTTAGGCATATTTTCGCCTTTGACGATCGTTTCGTAGGTTTTGGCACGGCCCTGGACATCATCCGATTTAACGGTAAGGATCTCCTGCAGAATATTGGATGCGCCGAACGCTTCGAGCGCCCAAACTTCCATTTCACCGAAACGCTGTCCCCCGAACTGGGCTTTCCCGCCAAGGGGCTGTTGTGTAATGAGCGAATATGGTCCTATGGAACGGGCGTGGATTTTATCTTCCACCATGTGATGTAACTTCAGCATATAGATAAAACCAACAGTGGTAGGCTGATGGAACCGCTCCCCGGTCTCCCCGTCGTAAAGGTAAACCTTACCGTCTTTTGGTAAACCGGCAGCTTCCATTTTTTCATTGATCTGCTGGTAGCTGGCCCCATCAAAGATTGGAGTACCATAGGTTTCGCCAAGTTTGTATCCTGCCCATCCGAGAACAGTTTCATAAATCTGCCCGAGGTTCATACGGCTGGGTACGCCCAGCGGATTCAGTACGATATCTACTGGGGTGCCGTCTTCGAGGAAAGGCATGTCCTCCTGGCGTACGATCCTGGCCACAATACCTTTGTTACCATGGCGCCCCGACATTTTATCGCCAACCTGCAATTTGCGCTTACGGGCAACATAAACCTTGGCCATTTGTACGATACCGTTCGGAAGATCGTCGCCAACGGTCGACTGGAATTTCATCCGGTTGAACCGGCCAAGCAATTCCTTATGCTTGATATTATAGTTGTTGATCAGGACTTTAATGAGGTCGTTTTTGTCCTTGTCGGATGTCCATTTATTCGGATTGATACTGGCATAATCCAGCCCGATCAGCATTTTCTGCGTAAACTTGGCTTTCTTGGGGACCAGTTCTTCCTTGAAATTATTGTAAACACCCTGTGATGTTTTACCACTGACAAGGATCATGAGTTTGTCGACAAGCTTGGATTTCAGGTCATTGACCTCCTTGTGCATCTGGTCGTCCAGGTCCTTCAGGACATCTTTTTCCTTTGATCTTGACTTCCGGTCTTTAATGATCCTTGAGAACAGTTTATTTTCGATGACAACGCCTTTCATAGCTGGTGGCGCCTTGAGCGATGCGTTTTTAACGTCACCTGCTTTATCACCGAAAATAGCCCTCAGTAGTTTCTCTTCCGGCGTAGGATCGCTTTCTCCCTTGGGAGTGATCTTCCCGATGAGAATATCCCCTTCTTTTACCTCAGCGCCGATGCGGATAAGCCCGTTTTCATCCAGATCTTTGGTCGCTTCCGCGCTCACGTTCGGAATGTCGTTGGTCAGTTCTTCAATACCCCTCTTGGTGTCCCGAACTTCCAGCGTGAATTCTTCGATGTGGATAGATGTGAAGATGTCTTCTTTTACTACTTTTTCATTGATGACGACTGCATCCTCAAAATTGTAACCTTTCCAGGGCATAAATGCTACCATCAGGTTTCTTCCCAGGGCCAGCTCACCATTTTTCGTCGCATACCCTTCGCACAATACCTGCCCTTTGGTGACCTTTTCTCCTTTTCTGACGATAGGCCGCAAATTGATGCAGGTGTTCTGGTTCGTGCGCAGGAATTTGGTCAGTTCATACTTTTTTATGTCTTCATCAAAACTGACCAGTTTTTCCATTTCATCCCGGGTATACCGGATAACAATTTCCTTTGCATCTACGTATTCAACATAACCATCGCCCTCTGCATTTATAAGTACCCTGGAATCCCTGACAACCTGGCCTTCGATACCGGTTCCGACAAGTGGCACTTCAGGCTCCATCAGAGGAACTGCCTGACGCATCATGTTGGAGCCCATCAGCGCCCGGTTAGCATCGTCGTGCTCGAGGAAAGGAATGAGAGAAGCCGCTATCGAAGCGATCTGGTTCGGGGCGGTGTCCATCAGGTCAACGTCTTGCCGTTCAATGATCGGGTAATCGGCCTGGTAACGGACTTTTACCTTATCATTTTTAAACATTCCGTCGTTCTGCAGTGGCGCGCTCGCCTGGGCTATGATCTTCTTTTCTTCCTCTTCTGCGCTTAAAAATATCGGGGCTTCATCCAGGAGGACTTTTCCTTTCTCAACCCGTTTGTAAGGGGTTTCGATAAAACCGAGAGTATTCACCTTTGCAAAAACGCAAAGTGAAGAGATAAGACCGATATTGGGGCCTTCAGGCGTTTCAATCGTACAGAGCCGGCCATAATGGGTATAATGGACGTCCCTGACCTCGAACCCTGCTCTTTCCCTTGACAGACCTCCCGGACCCAGTGCTGAAATCCTCCTCTTGTGCGTGAGCTCCGACAAAGGGTTGGTCTGGTCCATGAATTGTGAAAGCTGGTTGGTCCCGAAGAAGGAATTGATCACCGACGACAGGGTCTTGGCATTGATCAGGTCCATCGGGGTAAAAACCTCATTATCCCTGACATTCATTCTTTCACGGATTGTCCTGGACATACGGGCAAGACCCACACCGAATTGCGCGGAGAGTTGCTCACCGACTGTCCTGACCCTTCTGTTGCTCAGATGGTCGATATCATCTACCTCTGTTTTGGAGTTGGATAACTCAACCAGGTACCGGATTATCGAAATAATATCTTCTTTTGTGAGAACCTTGATATTCGGGTCAACATTGAGCCCCAGTTTGGTGTTGATCCTGTAACGTCCGACATCACCGAGATCATATCTTTTCTCGGAGAAAAACAGCTTGTCGATGATCCCCCTGGCGGTTTCCTCATCCGGTGGTTCGGCATTACGCAACTGGCGATATATGTATTCGACCGCCTCTTTTTCCGAGTTGGCCGTATCTTTTTGTAATGTATTGAAGATGATGGAATACTCAAGTGTATTGATATCTTCTTTGTGAAGCAGGACTGTTTCTACTCCTGAATCGAGGATGAGTTCGGCATGTTCTTTTTCAATGACGATTTCTCTTTCGATCAGCACTTCAGTACGTTCAATGGAGACTACCTCGCCGGTATCCTCGTCCACAAAGTCTTCGACCCAGGCCCTGACCACACGGGCAGCCAGCTTGCGGCCGATGACTTTCTTCATATTCGTTTTGTTCACTTTTACCTCTTCGGCCAGCTGGAATATCTCAAGGATATCCTTATCGGTTTCATAACCGATGGCCCGGAGAAGGGTAGTGACCGGCAATTTTTTCTTACGGTCGATGTAAGCATACATGACATTGTTAATGTCTGTGGTGAACTCAATCCACGATCCTTTGAATGGAATGATCCTGGCCGAGAACAATTGAGTTCCGTTTGCATGCGTGCTGGTACCGAAGAAAACCCCAGGTGATCTGTGCAATTGTGATACGACGACTCTTTCTGCGCCGTTGATCACAAAGGTTCCTTTCGGGGTCATGTAAGGGATCATGCCCAGGTACACATCCTGGATGATCGTTTCAAAATCTTCATGCTCCGGATCCGTGCAATAAAGCTTCAATTTGGCTTTCAACGGAATGGAGTAGGTGAGACCGCGTTCCATGCATTCGTCGATAGAATACCGTGGCGGGTCGACAAAATAATCGAGAAATTCCAGGACGAAATTGTTCCGGGCGTCCGTAATGGGAAAATTCTCGCTGAAAACCTTATATAATCCTTCGTTGACGCGATCTTCCGGATTGGTCTCCAACTGGAAAAAGTCTTTAAAGGATTGTAACTGGATTTCTAAAAAATCTGGATAAGCCGCTTTGACTTTTGAAGATCCGAAATTGAATCTTTCAGCTTTTTTTGATGCCAAGGTTTTTTGTTTTATGCCCTGTCAGGGCGGTTTCGCACATAATGTTATAATAGATGATGAAAAAGGGGACGAGCCTGATCCGCCAGCTGGCGGAAACAGGCCCGGTAAGTAATAGGCTAAATCGTTAGCCTATTCATCAGATCTACTTAATTTCAACTTCTGCGCCAGCTTCTTCCAGCTGTTTCTTGAGTGCTTCTGCCTCATCCCTGGTGACTCCTTCTTTGATGGCTTTTGGGGCGGCATCAACGAGTTCTTTGGATTCCTTCAGGCCAAGGCTGGTCAGTTCCTTTACGAGTTTTACCACACCGAGTTTAGCTTGTCCGGCATGTTTCAGGATCACGTCGAACGTGGTCTTTTCTTCCACAGCCGGGGCATCTCCGCCTGCTGCTGCGCCCGGAGCTGCAACGGCTACGGCTGCTGCTGCCGGTTCAATACCATATTCGTCTTTAAGGATCTGTGCTAACTCGTTGACTTCCTTTACGGTCAAGTTAACCAACTGTTCTGCGAAAGCTTTTAAATCTGCCATTTTTATTTATTTTTTAATGTTTCAAATTTGTTTTAATTCTTTTTATGCTTCCTTTTCCGATAAGGTCTTCAGGATTCCTGAGAGCTTATGGCCGCCTGACTGCAGGCCGGAAACAACATTCTTAACGGGCGACTGCAGCAGGGCTACAATATCCGCGATCAACTCATTCTTTGATTTGAGTGAGATCAGAATATCCAGCTGATCGTCTCCGATAAATACCATATCCTGTACAAAGGCTCCTTTGAGGATCGGTTTATCGGAACTCTTCCTGAATTCTTTGATTAGTTTCGCCGGGACATTGCCTGATTCAGCAATCATCACAGATGTCGGACCATTGAGGATCTTGTAAAGTTCTTCAAAATTCTTGTCAGTCCGCTCCATCGCCTTCTTCAACAACGTATTTTTCACCACCTGTAACTGAACGTTCCTTTTAAAACATAAGGCACGCAGACGGGTCGAATTACTTGAATTCAGGTTGGATATATCTGTGAGATAAACTGTATTGCTGCTTTTCAGTGTTTCCGCCAATGAGTCGATCAATTGATCTTTTTCTTCTTTTGTCATGACTCTGTTTTCTTATTTGGTTATTACACTGTTAAGGATTTGGGCTCAATTTGAACGCCCGGACTCATCGTACTCGACATATACACGCTCTTCATGTAGGTGCCCTTTGCTGCGGTCGGCTTCAGTTTGATAATTGTCTGAAGCAATTCCCTGGCGTTTTCCACCAGCTGGTCGTTTGCAAAGGAAACTTTTCCGACGGAGGCATGGATAATGCCATATTTGTCAACTTTGAAATCGATCTTACCCGATTTGACTTCCTTGATAGCCTTGCCGACATCCATAGTAACCGTTCCGGTTTTTGGATTGGGCATAAGGCCTCGCGGACCGAGGATTTTTCCAAGGGGCCCGATCTTGGGCATGACTTGAGGCATAGTGATCACAACATCTATATCTGTCCATCCCTGCTTGATCTTTTCTATGTATTCGTCAAGTCCGACAAAATCGGCGCCAGCCGCTGTGGCTTCGCTCTCCTTATCGGGCGTTACCAGGGCCAGTACCCTGATCGTTTTCCCTGTCCCATGGGGAAGGGTTACGATACCACGTACCATCTGGTTTGCCTTTCGGGGATCTACACCCAGGCGGACATCGAGGTCAACGGAAGCATCAAAGCTTGTATAAGTAATCCCCTTGACGATTTCCACAGCCTCATTCAGGCCGTATGACTTCGTCTTGTCGAATTTCGAAAGGGATTCCTTCTGTTTTTTTGTTAGTTTAGCCATTGTATTACCTCGTTATTTAATTCTCGAATTGGATTCAACTTATTGCTTTTAGTTAATCGGCGATTCGCCTTTAATGGTGATACCCATGCTCCGGGCTGTCCCTGCAACCATGGATATGGCCGATTCGACTGTAAAGCAATTCAGGTCGACCATCTTGTCTTCGGCAATTGTCCTGACCTGATCCCAGGTTACCGATCCTACCTTGTTCCGGTTCGATTCGGCTGACCCTTTGGTAATCTTGGCCATTTCCATCAACTGCACTGCAACAGGGGGGCGTTTGATCACAAAATCGAAGCTCTTGTCCCTGTAAACAGTGATAATGACCGGAAGTAATTTCCCGGCCTGATCCTGTGTACGGGCATTGAACTGCTTGCAGAATTCCATGATGTTCACACCTTTTGAACCAAGTGCAGGACCAACAGGGGGGGAGGGGTTAGCCGCCGACCCTTTGATTTGCAGTTTGATCATTCCAGCAACTTCTTTTGCCATGTGATTGAATAATTGAATTGTTAATGAATAAGGATAACCTGTCTCATTCTTTTTCTACCTGCATGAAAGTCAATTCCAGAGGGGTCTTCCGTCCGAAGATCTTAACCATTACTTTCAACTTTTTCTTCTCTTCGTTGATCTCTTCGATCACACCCGAGAAACTGTTGAACGGGCCGTCGATCACTTTTACGGTTTCTCCCACGATGAAAGGAACATTGAGGCCTTCGCCCTGTTCTGCCAGTTCGTCAACTTTTCCTAGAATTCGTTTGACTTCACTGGCGCGCATCGGGCTGGGCTCGTTGCCTGTCCCCAGAAATCCCAGAACATTCGGGATATTCCTGATGATGTGCGTGAGTTCACCCACCAGCGCGGCTTCAATCAGCACATAGCCCGGAAAATAATTCCGCTCTTTGCTGATCTTCTTTCCTTTCCTTACCTGGAAAACTTTTTCCGTCGGGATCAGTACCTGCGATACGAAATCCTGCAAACCGAGACGATTGATTTCATTCTCGATATATTCCTTCACCTTCTTTTCCTTACCGCTGACTGCCCGGACTACATACCACTTTTTGACCTGTTCGACCATACGTGACCCCTCAGGATGAAAATTAATTTATCAGGTTAAAACTATAAAAACCAGTAGCACCGCTCATTATCAGAACAATTTGTAAAATTGTTCCAACAATGTATGCAGCGAGATATCCATCAAATAAACGACAACTGCGATTATCAGGGAAGCAACAGATACCACGATAGCACTACTTTGCAGCTCACTCCATGTAGGCCAGGAGGTTTTGTGTTTGAGTTCGTCGTAACTCTCTTTAAAGTACGCTTGTATTTTGTTTGCCATTTAGCTTAAGCATTTTGCACGGGTGGTAGGACTCGAACCTACAACCAATGGTTTTGGAGACCACTACTCTGCCAATTGAGCTACACCCGTAAGCTCAAAGCAGGTTCGATCCTGATCCCGCTTCAAACGGGATCAGGAATTCACCTACCTATTATCTATTTAATAATTTCAATAACCTGTCCGGCACCTACCGTACGGCCACCTTCGCGGATAGCGAAACGTAACCCCTTATCCATAGCTACTTCATGGATAAGTTTTACAACGATCGTCAGGTTGTCGCCCGGCATGATCATCTCAACGCCTTCCGGCAAGTGGATCTCACCGGTAACGTCAGTGGTCCTGAAATAGAACTGCGGACGGTATTTATCGTGGAACGGCGTGTGGCGTCCACCTTCTTCTTTTTTCAGGATATAAACCTGAGCCTTGAAGTCGGTATGCGGAGTAATTGAACCCGGGGCAGCAATAACCTGGCCACGGCGGATATCGTCTTTGTCAATACCACGAAGCAGCAGACCGGCATTGTCACCGGCTTCTCCACGGTCGAGCAGTTTACGGAACATTTCAACTCCCGTAACTACTGATTTCAGTTTCTCAGCACCAAGACCGACGATGTCAACCGGTTCGCCAACTTTGATAACTCCCTGCTCAATCCTTCCGGTGGCAACCGTACCACGGCCGGTGATCGAGAACACATCTTCAACGGGCATCAGGAACGGCTTGTCAACATCGCGTTTCGGCAGCGGAATCCAGGTGTCGCATGCTTCCATGAGTTCCCATACCTTTTCGATCCACTTCGGTTCTTTATTCAATGCGCCGAGTGCAGATCCACGGATGATCGGTGTATTGTCACCGTCAAACTGGTAGAAAGTCAGCAGTTCGCGGATTTCCATTTCGACCAGGTCGAGCAATTCTTCGTCATCGACCATGTCTACCTTATTCATATATACTACGATCTTGGGTACACCAACCTGGCGGGCTAAAAGGATATGCTCGCGGGTCTGGGGCATGGGGCCGTCGGTTGCGGCAACCACCAGAATAGCGCCGTCCATCTGTGCAGCACCGGTAACCATGTTCTTCACATAGTCGGCGTGACCCGGACAGTCAACGTGAGCATAGTGGCGGTTCTCAGTCTGGTATTCAACGTGGGCCGTGTTGATGGTTATACCTCTGGCTTTTTCTTCAGGGGCATTGTCAATTTCATCGAACGACTTGTAGTTGGCGAGACCTTTATCCTGCAGGTTCAGGGTGATGGCTGCGGTCAAAGTGGTCTTACCATGGTCAACGTGACCAATCGTACCGATATTCACGTGAGGTTTTAAACGTTGAAAGGTTTCTTTAGCCATATTAAATTGTGTTTAAAAAAATTAAAAAAGTTGTTTACTATCTTAAATTATTTCAGAGCCTTTGATGAGAATTGAACTCATGACCCCTTCCTTACCAAGGAAGTGCTCTACCCCTGAGCTACAAAGGCTTTAGAGCGGAAGACGGGTCTCGAACCCGCTACCTACAGCTTGGAAGGCTGTCGCTCTACCAAATGAGCTACTTCCGCCAGTGATGTGTGTGGACAGGTGCAGGTGAAGTGTGCGTTTGAAGGATTACGATCCTTCCGGGTGGGGAGAGGAGGATTCGAACCTCCGAAGTCGTAGACAACAGATTTACAGTCTGCCCCATTTGACCGCTCTGGAATCTCCCCGATTTTGCATTTTTCCGGCAGCCTTGCTGCCAGCTCTTCTACCTGGTCTGTCCTCTAGGTAAAGTGAGCCGATGGGCGGATTCGAACCGTCGACCGGCTGATTACAAATCAGCTGCTCTGGCCAGCTGAGCTACATCGGCATCATTCAAAGAACATAAAAAAGCAGACCTTTTGAAAAAGGTCTGCAAAAATATACATTATTGTTGAATTAACAAAAGAAAATTCTTAATTCATCAGATTATTTTTAATAATTACCCCTGATCTTTTCTTTATACTTTTTCAATTGCCGCCGTAAGGCCTCAATGGCCTCATCTGCCGACTCTTCAAAAGTCGAACTCTGTTTCTTGACATAAAAATTATTTCCCGGTATCGATACCCGGATCTCTGCAATCTTGTTCTCCCTGATATCTGTATTCTCAACTTTTAACGATACTTCCGTATCAATCACACCATCGAAGACCTGTGTGATCTTTTCTACTTTCTCCTTGATAAAGGCAACAAGCTTTTTGTCAGCCTTGAAGTGAACCGCATTGATGTTTAGTCTCATAAGTTAGTCCTCCATATTTAAGTTAAGCCCTTGGATGGGCCTGTTTATATATCGATTTCAATTTTTCAATCGTATTGTGAGTATATACCTGCGTCGCCGCTAAATTCGCATGCCCCAGGATCTCCTTGATGGCATTCAGGTCCGCTCCGTTATTCAGCATGTGTGTGGCAAATGTATGCCGGATCACATGCGGACTCCGTTTGGTCACCGTGGTCACCTGGTCGAGATAACGCTGTACTAAACGGTAAACAAACTTGGGATAAAGTTGTTCTCCCTTGTCGGTGACAAACAGATACGATTCCAGGCTCAACACCGGAAATTCTTTATTCTTTATTTCCAGATAATCTCTCAGCATACCCTTCACATGATCTGTTAACGGAATTATTCGCTGTTTATTTCTCTTGCCGGTGACTTTTACCGTTTGACTGAAGGAGTCTACATCTGCATCTTTTATTCCGATCAGCTCCGATAATCGCATGCCGGTAGCATAAAATAGTTCCATGATCATCCTGTCGCGTGC
>ENA-UOWO01001384-UOWO01001384.1-activated-sludge-metagenome-genome-assembly--contig:-NODE-1384-length-32426-cov-5.092521_pt1 | contig 32426 bp, 26 predicted proteins | sample MGYA00238148_ERZ761564 | MGnify/ENA primary metagenome ERZ761564 (study PRJEB28885, sample SAMN05720194) | activated sludge metagenome | isolation source: Anaerobic digester | place: USA...
CGAGATTGCCATTATTGCACATGTCGGGGCACATGAACCGTAACCATAATGTTCGTCAGGAGTGTCATAAACCTGATGAGTATATGGTACATCTCCCGGAATATAAACCTCTGCCTTCTGTGATTTAATATTATTATACGATATTTCTAATTCACCCTGATGCTTATATATCATCTGCGGTTCAGCCATATAATCATTTGAGATATCTAACCTAAATATTTCTCGGTCGCTGTATGTATGAAATACAATTTCATTTTGAGATATTGCAAAAGCTTGCATCTCACACCTATCTTCAGTATTGGTAAGGTTAATATGTACAGGATTAAGATAATTACATTTATAAATATCAGAATTTACTACTGTATTGTCTTGTATTTCTGTATTATAGAAAACCACAGTCTCTGAATCGTGTAACCATTTAGGATAAAGTCCATAACCTAAATCATAAACTTTGTCTGTCATTAAATCCAAAACATACATATTTTCAGATTGAAAAAGGATTTTCTTGCCATCAGGCGAAAACTGGGGATAGCTACTTAACTTATTTTCCTCCGATATTGCTTTGCTTTTGCCTGTCAGAATATCAAGTAACATTAGTCTGTCATTGTCGGAATAGACGACTTTGTTTCCATCTGAGCTTATTGCAATATAGTTTGAATAATACCCCAGAGGGTATTCATCTCTTACACCGTTTGCTAAGATGATTAATCTGTCATTTATAGTAAATGCAATACCATTAGCAGTAAAAACTGGTTGACCGCACAAGCCTACTGTGGAATTCAGAAACTCTATTTTCCCATTTTCAAGATTTATTACTGCGGGAGTTTGTCCTTCATTACTGATATGTTTATATGCAATAAATTTACCATCAGCCGATACATTATAATATCTTCCGCAACCAGGTGAAGAAACAAGTGTTTGCAGATTACCATTTTCTAGATAATATAATGTATTGCAATAATTGTCAGTAAATACATAACCATTGGATGCAGGTTTTACATTAATAAAATATCCGTTTTCTTCATCTAGATATGCATCATGAGGACGCTCCTGTCCTGATACAAAATTAAATGTAATTAACAAAAGCAGACATAATGCTGCTAAATTCATCTTCGACATATAAATCCTATTTTTTAAACTTTATTATGAAATATTTAATCTTTTTCTTTTTCAAGCTTCATTACTGTCGTTGTAGTTATCCCATCCTGAACTTCTATACGTCTTAACCACAATTCCGAATTTGAAAGACGAATAATCTCAAATATCTGAATCTCACTCATTATAGTAATTTCAACATTTTCCTTATCTTCATCAAATTCCCATGTCATATATTCTGTTCGAGAAAAAGGAAATCCTGACATATTAATTGCAAAATAGAAATTTCCGTCTCCATCTTTCTCAAAAGTTACTTTTACTGCTGTTATGTCTAACTGACTAATATCAAATCCCATATCCGATAAGCTATCCAGTTCTGCTTCACCCATCATATCAATCATATCATTCAAATCCACTACAGTATCATTAATAATAGTTTCCTTTAATTCCCATGTACCTGTAATTCTTTTTGTTACGCTCAACAAAGAAAAAGTAGGACCTTCTTCATATTTATTACAAGCTGCAAACACTAATGCAACTATAATAAAACTAATAATAATGCTATTTTTTTTCATTAATTTGTTTTTTCAAAACAAAATTACAAAAATAATTCAGGCTGAGCAGTATTATTAATAATTTAATTAACAAGCCTTTAACACTTTTAACAAATATATAAGATAATAATTACGTTAAAGTCTTGACAAAATTTATAAAAAATGATAATTTCGTGCTCTGATTTTAAAGTTTAAACCTAAACTGATTATTATGGATAGTTATATTGACATTAAAGAGTTGAATGAAAAGGTTCAAAGAGAAAGCGCCTTTGTTGATATTGTCAACATAGAAATGAAAAAAGTAATTGTTGGTCAAAGACATTTGCTTGAAGGGCTGATGATAGGACTTTTGTCGGATGGTCACATTTTACTTGAAGGTGTTCCGGGACTTGCAAAAACGCTTGCAATAAACACTTTAGCTAATACTATCAATGCTAAATTTGCACGTGTTCAGTTTACCCCGGATTTACTGCCGGCTGATTTAATTGGTACTATGATTTATAGTCAGAAAAAAGAAGAGTTTATAGTAAAGAAAGGTCCTATTTTCGCTAATTTTATTTTAGCTGATGAAATAAATCGTGCTCCTGCAAAAGTTCAGTCAGCCCTTCTCGAAGCTATGCAGGAAAGGCAAGTTACAATTGGCGATTCGACATATAAAATGGAATTACCATTTTTGGTTATGGCAACTCAGAATCCTATTGAGCAGGAAGGAACCTATCCTTTACCGGAAGCGCAAGTTGACAGATTTATGCTTAAAATTAAAATTGACTATCCTGAATTTGAGGAAGAGCGTGCAATTATTAGAGAAAATCTGATAGGACAAATGCCAAAGGCAAATGCTGTGATAAAGCTTGAAGATATTTTAAAAGCCAGAGAAGTTGTGCGAGAAGTATATCTTGACGAAAAGATTGAAAAATACATTCTTGATATTGTTTTTGCGACACGTTATCCCGAAAAGTATAACATTGACAAGCTCTCGGGTATGATTTCATTCGGTGGTTCGCCACGTGCTTCAATAAATCTGGCTCTTGCTGCAAAAGCTTATGCATTCCTTAAACGCAGAGGATATGTAATTCCTGAAGACGTACGTGCTGTCTGTCATGATGTTTTGCGTCATCGTATCGGATTGACTTATGAAGCAGAAGCCGAAAATATCACATCAGAAGAGATTATTAGTAAAATTCTCAACTCTGTTGAGGTTCCATAAAATAATTGATTCGGGAATTGATTTTAAAATTTCAATTAAAACTATTTATGGAAGCAAAAGAATTACTAAAAAAAGTCAGAAAAATAGAAATCCGTTCACGTGGATTGTCCCGGCAAGTATTTGCGGGTGAATATCACTCTGCTTATAAAGGGAAAGGAATGGCTTTTAGTGAAGTCCGCGAATATCAATACGGAGATCCCATAAAAGATATTGATTGGCATGTTACTGCGAGATTTAATCATCCATATATTAAAGTTTTTGAAGAAGAACGCGAACTTACTGTAATGTTATTAATTGATGTAAGTGGTTCGAAACAATTCGGTACTGAGCAAAAATTCAAACAGGAACTCACAACAGAAATTGCTGCTGTAATTGCTTTTTCAGCAATTCAAAACAATGATAAAATCGGAGTTATTCTTTTCTCTGACAGAATCGAAAAGTTTATTCCTCCTAAAAAAGGGAGAAAGCACATTTTAAGAATTATTCTGGAATTATTAAACTTTGAAAGTAAAAGTAAGAAAACGGATGTTACGCAAGCCCTAAAATATTTAACAAATGTTATTAAAAAACGAAGTACAGCATTTATAATTTCAGATTTCATTTCTCCTGACTTTAGTGACGCTCTTAAAATAGCCGGAAACAAACACGATCTGGCAGCATTAAGAGTATATGACAAATTTGAGCAAAATCTTCCTAATGTAGGACTTGCATATTTCAAGGATTCCGAAACCGGAGATTTGAAATGGATAGACACTAGTAATAAAAAGCTCAGAGCATATTATAACAAATGGTGGAATGAACAGTACGAAAATTCTGCCGGAATTTTCAGAAAAGCAAAAGTTGATTGGGCAGATTTGCGTACTGACCAGGATTATGTAAAACCATTGATTAATTTATTTAAAAACAGATAATTATGAAGATTCATATAAAATCGTTTTTAATATTATCTCTCGCAATTCTAATTTGGAATGGTTTATTGGCACAGGAAATTCAAATTAGCATAAAAGTGCTTAAAGATTCAATAATAATAGGTGAGCAAACAGAATTGCAAATTGAAGCTGTAGTACCAAAAAATAATCAAGTTTTGTTTCCGGTATTTAAAGACACCATCTCTGCCAAAATTGACCTTATTAAAGATATTGAACCTGTAATAACAGAAAAAGACAGTCTTAAGATTTATCAAAAGTCGTATTTATTTACCAGCTTTGATACTGGACTAAATTACATTCCGGCGATAAACCTTAAATATGTAATTAATTCAGATACAAATGAAATATCAACAGCCGAATCACAGATTTTTGTAAAACCTTATGTACTGCTTGATACAATTCCTGTTGATACTATTTATGCAGAAAGAGCCGGTTTTATAGTTTATGGAAAAGATGGTTTTAATAAAGAAATAGAACAATATATTCCAGATTCGATTAAACAAAGTTTAAGTACTGATAGTCTTGATATTTTAAAAAAATCTGTTTATGAACAACTGCTGAATATTTTCTCATCTGAATTAACACAGAAGACCGGCTTGTATAATCAGGAAGAAATAGTAAAAATTGCCGAATCATCAGCTCAGAAAATGTTTATTGTTGACAAATCGGGAATTCTTGATGATTACATCGTAGCAGGAAGTGTTGATACTGTATTTGTGCAAGAATATCAGCAAGTAACACAAAATCAACCATTGTACACCTTATATCGCATAAAAGACATAAAAGAAGATTTGTATAATACTCCATTCAACTTTGCTGAATTTTGGTACTATTTCAAAAAGTATTTTAAACAATACTGGTGGATTCTTATTTTAGCATTAGTTATCGTTGCAGGGCTAATTTATTTCTTTATGTTTTTCAAAAAGAATAAAAAACCGATATTCTTTAAAGTCAAACCAAAAATGCCTGCACATATTATTGCATTAGAAAAACTTGAACAAATCAGAAAAGAAAAGATTTGGAGTCATGGAAAAATAAAAGAATTCCATGTTCAAATAACTGATGTTATTAGAGAATATATAGAAAACAGATTTGATATTTATGCTATTGAAATGACTACCTCAGAAATTGTAGAAGCCATAAATAATACAAATTGCAATGAAACAAATAAACAGAAATTACAACAAATACTTGAGCTTGCTGATGCTGTAAAATTTGCAAAATATCAGTCTTTACAAAACGAAAATGATTTATCTATGAGTAATTCATTTGATTTTGTTGAAAGCACTAAGGAAATAATTAAAGAAGATCAACAAATAAAAAAGGCTGAAGCTGAAATTGAAATAAATGATGATAATACTCAAATAAAAAATACTAAAGAGAATGAGTAATATAGAATTTGCAAATAAAGAATATTTCTGGTTGTTTACAATTCTTATTCCTGTAATTGCATGGTATATATGGAGATTAAAAAAATCAGCAGCTTCGATGAGTATAAGTTCTTTAGAAGCATTTAAAGGCATATCCAAACCATTTAAATACTATTTGCGACATTTCCTTTTCGTATTACGTTTAGTTGCTTTATCTACAATAATGATTGTTATAGCCAGACCTCAAAGCACAGATAAGTGGGAAGATCGCAAAATTGAAGGTGTAGATATTGTTATTGCACTTGATATAAGCGGAAGTATGCTCGCCGAGGATTTTAAGCCAAACCGTATTGATGCTGCAAAAGATATTGGTATGGAATTCGTTTCCAGCCGTCCTGATGATAGAATGGGCTTAGTAGTTTTTGCCGGAGAAAGTTACACTCAATGTCCTTTAACAATTGATCACGCTGTATTACTAAACCTTTTTAGTGAAGTGAAAAGTGGCCTAATCGAAGATGGAACAGCCATAGGGATGGGATTGGCAACAGCAGTTAACAGGCTTAAAGATTCTAAAGCCGTTAGCAAAGTTATCATTTTGCTAACTGATGGAGTAAATAATATGGGAAATGTTTCGCCTATTGCTGCTGCTGAGTTCGCAGTAGAATATGGAATTCGGGTTTATACCGTAGGCATTGGAAAAAATGGAATGGCTCCCTACCCTTTTCAGACAAATTTTGGCATTCAATATCAAAATGTAGAAGTAAGAATTGATGAAGATGTGCTTAAAACAATTGCAGAACAAACCGGAGGTAAATATTTCAGAGCAACAGACAACAATAAATTAAGGGAAATTTACAAAGAAATTGACAAATTGGAAAAGACTCAACTTGAAGTGAGATCATATTCCCAACCTCGCGAAGAATTTGGTATAATAATGCTGATTGCACTGGGAATTTTGATAATAGAACAAATATTAGGTCTAACAATATTAAAAAATACTTTTTAAGATATGTTCAGATTTCAGGAACCTAAATATTTATGGCTAATATTACTTGCATTAGTAATAATATTACTATTTGTAATATCGGTATATGTAAGAAGATCCAGAATACGAAAAATCGGAGAATTAAAACTGGTTAAGTTACTTATACCTGATTATAGTCCGGCACGCAAAATCTGGAAACTTGTTTTGATTTGCCTTGCAATAACATCCATGTCTATTGCATTAGCAAGACCACAGTTTGGTTCGAAATTAAAAGATGTTACTCGACAGGGCGTTGAAATTATTGTTGCTCTTGATGTTTCAAATTCGATGCTGTCGCAGGATATGAAACCAAATCGTCTCGAAAACGCAAGAAAATTCATCGAAAGAATTATCAGCAAATTACAAAACGACAAACTTGGATTAATTGTTTTTGCAGGCGATGCCTTTGTTCAAATGCCAATAACAGATGACATTAGATCAGCAAGGCTATTTTTATCAACTGTAAGTACCGATATGGTTCCGGTACAAGGTACTGCAATAGGAAAAGCTATTGAACTTGCAGCAAATTCATTTACTAAAGATGAAGAAATTTCGAAAATAATTCTTTTAATAACTGACGGGGAAAATCATGAGGACGATGCTGTCGCAATTGCAGAAACGCTAAAAGAAAAAAATATATTGATTTACACAGTTGGCATGGGCTCTCCCGGAGGATCCCCAATACCTGCAAAACGAGGCGGGGGATTTATGAAAGATCGTAATGGTAATGTAATAATGTCAATTCCGGATGAAGAAACTCTGATTAATGTTGCCAACGCAACAGGAGGTATATTTGTTAGAGCTACAAATTCCGCTGATGCCTCTGATAAAGTATTGAATGAAATAAGCAAATTACAAAAAGGAGAAGTCCTTAAAAAAGACTATTCAGAATACGATGACCAGTTTCAGCTTCTGGCATTGATTGCTCTTTTTCTTCTGATAGCAGATATCGTAATATCAGAAAAGAAAAATGATGTACTTAAAAAAATCAATCTGTTTAAAGAAAAATTTCATTCAAATGAAAAATAACATTACAAAACATATAAATAAATATTTTTTGATTTTTGCATTTGTTTTTATGCTCATATCAGTATTTTCATATTCGCAAGAAGAAAGAAGAACCATCAGAGAAGGCAACAAATTTTATAATGATAAAGATTATGATAATGCTGAACTAAACTATAACAAAGCTTTAAAAATCAATCCTGACACAAAAGAGCTTTACAATAATATTGGTACTTCACAATATAGAAATGGAAAATTTACCGAAGCTGCAACAAACTATGAAAATTTTTTAAAGTTTACAGGCAATAGAAAAGAAAAAGCAGATGCATTTTATAATATAGGAAATTCCTATTTGCAAGCAGCAGAATATGACAAAAGCATTCAGGCATACAAAAATGCTTTAAAACTTGACCCCACACATGATTTGAGCAGATACAACATGGCTGTAGCCACAAAGATTAAGGAAAGTGGAGGCAGCGGTCAAAACCAACAACAACAGCAACAAGACAATCAAGACCAACAAGATAAAAAAGACCAGAACAAGGATAATAAAAATGACCAAAAAGATAAGGGTGACCAGAATGAAAATAAGGATCAGGAAAATAAAGACAAACAACAGGATAAAAAACCTCAACCTAAGGATAATGAAATGAGTCGTGAAGAAATGGAGCAATTCCTAGAGTCCTTACAGCAAAAAGAAAAAGATGTGCAAGATAAAGTTAAGAAAGAGAAATTCCAGATTCAGCAAAGAGTTGTGGAGAAGGAATGGTAGGGCTAAGGCTGAGGCTAAGGCTAATGTAGCTATAACAACTGTTTAGTCTTGTTTTTGCCATCTCGACTATGTTGATAATAAAAAAATGTAAATTAAAACTTCTTTCAATCGGTGTTTATTTTCTACCAATACTGTAATATGTAAATCCTTTAGATCTTACTTCGTCTGAATCATAAATATTTCTTCCGTCAAAAATAACTTTGCATTTCATTTTTTCAAGCTCAGGATAATTTAAAACTCTGAATTCAGTCCATTCTGTTACAAGAAATATTGCATCAGCATCCTTAACTGCGTCATATGGATTTTGGCAAAATGTCACTTTATCACCTATCCTTCTTTTTGCTTCGTCAATAGCAACAGGATCGTAGGCAACAATATTTGCTCCATCGGTCAATAGTTTATCAATTAAAACCAATGCCGGTGCCTCACGCATATCATCAGTATTTGGCTTAAATGATAAACCCCAGATAACGAACTTTTTGTTTTTCAAATTGCCTTTAAAATGCTTAAAAGCTTTATGATATAGACTTTCCTTCTGCCTATCATTAACATTTTCAACCGACTTTAGTATTTCAAGAGAATATTTTTTTTCATCAGCTGTCCTAATAAGGGCTTTTACATCTTTAGGGAAACAGGAACCCCCATATCCTGTGCCTGCATAAATAAAATAAGGACCTATCCTTTTATCAGAACCTATTCCCTTTCTCACCGAATTTATATCAGCCCCAACTATCTCACAAAAATTTGCAATATCATTCATGAAAGAAATTTTTGTTGCAAGCATTGCATTGGCAGTATATTTTGTAATTTCTGCAGATGGGATGTCCATATAAATTATAGGATGTCCATTAAGTACAAAAGGCTTATACAATCTGTCAATAATACTTTTTGCTCTTTCCGAATCTGTACCTACAACAATTCTATCCGGGTGAAGGCAATCGTCTATCGCATCGCCTTCTTTCAGAAATTCAGGATTAGAGGCAAGGTCAAAACATAAATCGGAATTCCTTTTGTTCAGTTCATTTTGAATAGCTGACCTGACTTTTTCGGAAGTGCCGATAGGAACTGTACTTTTGGTGATAATTACCATATAATTTTTCATGTTCCTACCAATCTCTCTTGCTACAGATAAGACATATTTCAAATCAGCACTACCGTCCTCATCGGGAGGCGTTCCTACTGCAATAAAACATGCCTGAGCATCTTCAATGCTTTCTGCTAAATTTGTAGTAAAACTCAGTCTGTTTTTTTCGAGATTTCTCTTTACCATTTGCTCCAGACCAGGTTCCCAAATCGGCATTATCCCATTTCTAAGATTTTCTATTTTTTTCGTATCAATATCTAAACATGACGTTATTATTCCCATCTCAGCGAAACATGTTCCAGAAACTAGTCCAACATATCCTGTACCTATTATTGAAATTTTCATAGTTACTTCTATTTTGACAACAAAAATAACAATTGTTACATTATAAATGCAAGCTAATCGTATTAAAACAATATTACAATACGCAATCGAATAATAAATATTAATTTGAATTACAACGCTTTATATTCAAAATATATTGTTTTTTATAATGTTTTGTAAACAATTTATAAATTTTTCTTTTTAAATCAAATATTTTCTATACATTTGTTTTGATTAGTTTTATACATTTATAAAACCTTAAACAAACAGATTACAAAGTAGTTTTATGAATAAAGAGAAGTATTCAATAAAAGAACTTGAAATTATCAGTCAGATCAAATCGCCAACAATAAGAGCTTGGGAAAGGCGATATAAATTACTTAAACCTACACGTACAGAAACTAACATTCGATTTTATGACAAAGATGATATGAGAAAATTATTACAAATAGTTTTCTTAAAAAATGCCGGGTATAAGATTAGTAAAATTGCAGAATTATCTGACGAAGAATGTTGTGATTTTTGCGATACTGAGATTTTTAAAAGCAATAATTCTTCTTCTCATGTGCTGGAATTGCTTCTTAAGATTGCAGAAAAAGATGTAGATGGATTCGAAAAACTATACGATAATTTATTGGAAAACACTCTTCATTCAGAATTTGTAATAGAAATTCTTGAGCCGTTGATATCTAAGATCAAAAATCTATGGCTTTCACGCAGAATTGATTCATGTTATGAAGGATATATACTAAACCGCATCTTTTTAAAAACACTTATTGCAGCAGAAAAGGAGAGAAAACCAGGACGACAGATTAACGAAATATTAATTTTTCAATCTGATATCGATGTTTTTCCAGTTAATTTAAGTCTTGTTTATTTTCTTGCTGCAGTGAAAAACTACAAAATACATTATTTCTTTAATCCTGTTTCATTAAAAGCAATCCAGAGATTTAAAGGAATATTTGAACCTGATATAGTATATACTGAATTTAATGAAAAGACTACCGAATCATTAATAGAAGATTATTGTATGACAATCGAAGATGTTTTTCCTGCATCAAAAAACATTGTATCAGGAAGAATAATGTCAAAAAATTGGAAGAAGATACCGAATAAAGTATATTACATCAGAAGCTTGTCAGTTTTAAATCAGACTTTATAGCCTTATTAAAATATCAGCCAGTAGTTCAGATTTTGATATTATTAGGATTTTGATTAGTTTTGCACTAATAAAACTTAATATTATGAAATTATTAGCAGGTAAATTAGTCTTAGTTACCGGTGCGGCAAGAGGAATTGGACGAGCAATTGCCACAGGGTGTGCAGATGCCGGTGCTGATATAGCTTTTACTGACCTTGTAAAAGATGATAACTTTGTGATCCTTGAAAATGAGCTTAAAGAAAAAGGAATTAAAGCAAAAGGTTATGTATCAAACGCAGCTGACATGAATAGTTCTGCTCAAGCTGTAGAAGAAGTATTAAAAGATTTTGAAAAAATTGATGTTTTAGTTAATAATGCCGGAATTACCAGAGATGCTCTTTTGATGAGAATGTCTGAAGAACAATGGGATTTAGTCATAAATGTTAATCTTAAATCTGTGTTTAATTTAACAAAAGCCGTTCAAAAAGCAATGTTAAAACAACGTAATGGTTCAATAATTAACATAAGTTCTGTTGTGGGAGTTTCAGGAAATGCAGGTCAGGCAAATTACTCTGCATCAAAAGCCGGGATAATCGGATTTACGAAGTCTATAGCTAAAGAACTTGGTCCGAGAAATATTCGTTGTAATGCCATTGCTCCGGGTTTTATTGAAACTGAAATGACAAAAGCCATACCCGAAGAAGCAAGATTGGAATGGGCTGAGAAAATACCTATGAGACGTGCCGGACAACCTAAGGATGTTGCAGATTTGGTTGTTTTTCTTGGCTCCGATATGTCATCCTATATTTCAGGACAAGTTATTAACGTCTGTGGTGCAATGCTTACATAGTACAACTTTGACAGTTTATTTTGAATATCCTTCTTACCTTATTATTGTTGCTGTCATAACTGCAGCTGTTGTTTCTTTTTTACTGTATTACAAAGACAGACTTTTTGTCGAACTTCAGAAATGGAAACGATTGTTGATGACATGCTTACGTTTTGTTTTTGTTCTGATAATTCTTTTATTATTGCTCAACCCCATATTTAAAAGTTCTGCAATTTTAATACAAAAGCCAATAATTGTATTTGTTCAGGATAATTCGAGGTCTATAGTTTTAAACAGTGATTCTACTTTCTACAAAAATGAATACAAACAAAATGTAAAGTCTCTTCTTAAAAGTATTGAAGATACTTATGATGTCAAATATCTTCAATTCTCCGACATAACATCAAATGACTCAATACTTGATTATAGCGGAGAAATTACCGACATTTCTTCTGTTTTTCCTGAGGTCATTTCACGTTTTTCGGGAATGAATCTCGGAGCAGTAATATTAGCAACTGACGGCATTTATAATAAAGGGGTAAATCCTGCTTACAATAACAATATTGACTTTCCGGTGTATTCTATTGCTTTGGGAGATACAATAACACAAAAAGATCTTATTTTAAAAGACATCATGCACAATAAAGTTGCATTTCTGGGAAATCGTTTTCCTTTGAAGGTTTTTATAAATGCCGAAAAATGTTCTGAAAAAGAATCTGAAATAAATATTTACAGAGATGATAAGATAGTTTATTCAGCAAAATTCAACATTCCAGAAAACTCTACATCAACAAGTCTTGAAATTGAGATTTATGCTGATAAACTTGGCATTCAGCAATATGAGATTGAATTAAAACATCTAAAGGATGAGATCAGTTATGAAAACAACCAAAACACATTTGTTGTAAATGTAATTGACAACCGAAATAAAATACTTCTGCTTGCAAATTCTCCTCATCCTGATTTAGGAGCCTTAAAATTTGCTTTAAAAGATAATCCTGATTTTGAACTTGAAATTCAATATATAAATGATCTTAAAGCAAACATAAAAGACTATGATTTGATAATTCTTCATCAAATACCTTCCATCCAAAACAGTGCTACCGGGATATTTTCCGAAATCGAAAAATATTCAATCCCAACCCTTTTTATTCTTGGAAGTTCATCATCACTAGATGCTTTTAATGCACTAAAAGTAGGATTGGAGATAAAAAACATGAGTAAGAAAACTGATGATGCGACCCCTTCATTCAATTCATCATTTTCGGCATTTAGCCCTGGAGTGGATACTGATGTATTCTTTAAGAATTTATCTCCATTAAAAGTATTTTTTGGTGATTACACATTTCAGGGTGAATCAAAAATATTACTATATCAGAATATCAATGGGGTAAAAACATCCAAACCTTTGATTGCAATTATCGAAAACAACAAAACAAAAACAGGCATAATCACAGGTGAAGGGATATGGAAATGGAGGATAGAAGATTATAAATACAATTCTGAACATACAGGTTTTACAACACTCATAAACAGAATTATTCAATATATAATTGTAAGACGAATTCAGGATAAACTAAGCGTTGAAACCAAACAGGTTTTTAACGAAAATGAACCTTTAATATTGAATGCCTCATTTTATAACGAAGCCTACGAACTGGTTCCTGATATGGAGGTCATTCTAAAACTTACTAATAAAGAAAATAAAGAATTCAAATATAACTTCAGCAGTTTCGGCAACTCATACAGACTCGATCTGGGAAGATTACCGGTTGACATTTACCACTACTCTGCAGTTACAAAATTCGAAAACAAGGAGTATACAGCCTCAGGGGAGTTTATCGTTCAAAAAATAAATATTGAAGCTTTGGTTACCACTGCTGATCATAATATTTTGTATCGTCTTGCAGAATTGAGTGGAGGAAAAGTTTTCTATCCGGATGATATGAATACGATTCCAAAAGTTTTGGAAGACAATTCGGACATAGCAAATATTGCTTATAATCAGGAAAAATTACATACTATCACAGACCTCATCTGGATGTTTTTTACTATTTTGCTTTTTGCGTCAACTGAATGGATATTAAGAAAATATTGGGGAGGTTATTAGAGTGCCTAAAGTGCCTAAAGTGTCTAGAGTGCCTAGAGTACTTACTTTTCGGCTGGGCTCAGTGTAAAGAGTACTTGAATTCTGTTAATTTTAGAAATGTACAACTGAAACAACTAATTCACTAAAATAGATTAACATTAAAAAAAACATTGTAGCTTTTCGGTTTCTGTTCAAGAATATTCGCAATCATATTACTAATTACAAAAAAAGCCCCCTTTTCAGGAGGCTTAGTATTCTACATACAATGCAGATATTTCATAACCAATTTATAAATCTCATCATGTTTTCCGTATATTTTTTCACTTAATCCTTTATCATCATAAGATTTCAATTTTTTAATTGTTGAATCAATAAGTCCTGGTTGAAAAACTTCATTTTTCTCGAAATAGGCTCTTTTTTTATCAAGCACTTCTGCGGAGTCATAACAAGATATAGGCAATGCTTTCAATTTTGCCAGTTTATCTTTAAACTCTTCACTAAAAATGTTTACATTTACATAGAGTTCCTCCGCCATTTTTAAAGAATTCGGCATTTCGAGTCCATGTTGAGCTGCCACAATAATTGCAGCCATATACAGATATAAATCAGCAGAGCCATCACCACTTCTTATTTCAACAGTTTGTTTGCTGTCAAATTTTACCATCTTAGATTTTTCCTGAGGATTAGCATCATATACCATATTTATGTCACCTGTCCACCCAAGAGGCACACGTACAAGTACACTGCGATTTCTATCTCCCCAGCAAATATTAGTAGGAGCTTCTTGATGCGGAACCAACCTCAGATACGAAGTAGGAATAGTATTTCCAAATGCTGTCAAAGCATCAGCGAGATCGCAAATGCCGGCAATCATCTTTTTAGCATCATTACTAAGTTTATCATCGGCAACCATCATATTTTTACCATCTTTGGTCAGCATCATATGTATATGCAAGCCGCTACCAGCCTTTCCCACTGTGATTTTTGGAGCTAAACTTACGTTAACACCATAATCTTCGCACAATTTTCTTAAAATCCATTTAGCAATTATCAACTGATCTACTGCTGTTTCGGCCTCGCAAGGTAAAAACTCTATTTCCTGTTGTTCGTAATAATATTTATCATCTGTAAAATTACCAACCTCAGAATGTCCATATTTAATTTTACCGCCACATTGAGCGATCAAATGCATAGCCTCTTTCCGTATGAATTCAAAATTTGCAAAAGGAGCAGACTCGTGATAACCTTTTTGGTCAACTGCTGGGAATAAAGAATTTGATTCCTTATCTGCAATTATATAATACTCAAGCTCTCCCAGAGCCTTAAATGTATAGCCGGTTGATTTTTTCAGATTCTCATGAGCTTTTCTCAGCACATATTCAGGAGAAGATTCCAATGGCTTAGCTTCATTATTATAATAAGAACATAATATATCCAAACTAGGAACATCTTCGAAAGGATTCAAAAATGCTGTACTATAACGAGGTACAACATACAAGTCGCTTGATCCTGCCCCAATAAAAGAAAACAAACTTGAGCCGTCACATCTTTCTCCTGTAGTTAAAACCTGATCTAAATGCTCAAGGCTGTTTATAACGAAATTTAAAGATTTCAACCTCCCGTCACCACCAACATACCTAAAGTTTAACATTTCAATATCATTACCGATAATGTAATCAATAATATCCTGCTTTGTAAAAGCTTCACATGATTTTTTCAGATATTTTTCCAATAAATTCGGACTTAAATCAAATTCTGTTTTTGTCATAACATTTTATTTATTAGTTTATTATTATCAAATTTTGTTAAAAATAAGTAATTTTGTTTAATTAATAACAAGCTCAAAATGAAATATATTAAATAACATAAAAACATGTTCTTTTTATTATCTAAAATATTTCAATTCGTTTTTTCTCCATTGACCTGGATTATAGTGTTATTCACTATAAGTTTTATTATTAAAAAAGAACAAAAAACAGCCAAACATCTTCGGGTTATTGCATTTTCATTATTATTATTATTCAGCAATCCTTTCATTTTCTACGAATGTATGAGAGCATGGGAACCGGAAGCAAAGCACAAATCAGAGATAAAAGAGTATTACGACTATGGAATTGTATTGACCGGAATGATCACTTATGATGACAAGTATGACAGAATAAACTTCAATTCTTCTAATGATAGATTATTACAAGCAGTTGAATTGTACAGAGAAAACAGGATTGGAAAACTTTTCATAACAGGTGGTTCGGGTGAGATATTTGATCAGTCTGTAAAAGAGTCTAAGATATTGAAAGATTATCTGGTAATACTAGGAATACCTGAAGACGACATTGAAATAGAGATAAATTCCAAAAACACTTATGAAAATGCAGTTGAATCGGCAAAAATATTACAACCTGAGAAAAATAAACGAAGCTACTTGTTGATAACATCTGCATTTCACATGAGGCGAGCCGAAGGATGTTTTATAAAACAAGGTTTCGATTGCGATACTTATGTAACCGAACGATATGCCGGTAAACGGGTATTTACTCCTGACAAGTTTTTACCTCAACCGGAGATTTTTCAAAACTGGGCATTGCTGATCCACGAAATAAGTGGGTATATTATCTATGATGTGACAGGAAAATTATAAACTATCTGCTTTCACTCTTCCAAACCTTAAAGCTTTCAGCATCCACATTGGAAGTGTCTTTTCTGGATTACGTTTACGAAGGTTAAGATAAATTCCCAGTTTTTTTATCAACGGAATTTTATGAGTTTCGACAAATTCAATCAGAGTGCCATCCGGATCTTCGATATATGTAAAATGTCCGGCAGCTTCACCCATTTCGAATGAATTAGTATTGTTGTGTTTAAGATTGCTGTTTACAGTAAATGGTAACCCAAGGCTTTCGCATTTCTTTTCTAGAGCATCCATATTGCTTATATCGAAACATATTTGAATAAAGCCTGGGTCGCCCCAAAACCTATTTTCATATATCTTTCGTGGTTTTCTATCGATAGCCTGTACTAATTCAATATATGATTTGCCAAACAATTTACTAAAACTTCCATTGCGAGCTTCTGAATGAGTAAGTAAAAGACGACGATATTTCTGGTCGCCACTATTTAAAGCTTCTATATCTTCAAATGTGCCAGTCTTATCAGTAATTACTTCATCATATCCTAAAATATCACGATAAACAAGAAGTGCTTTATCAATGTTAGTTACTCCAATCATTGCTCCAACCGGACCGCCTGTTGATCTTCCTTCATCTCTTAAAATTTGTCTGTCATGTACAATTTGAAATAGATTACCAAAAGGATCTTTTATGAAAAAAGTATGACAATTATCTATTGATTTGCTGAGCCCTCCAATTATTTGAATATTTGGGTTTTTACTAAAGTTATCATAAGTCAATGCGACATTTCGACTTTTCATTTTTGCTGCAAATAAGCCAAGGTCACCAATCTGAATTTCAAAATCTATTGGTTTTGGTTTGCGTTCCGAATACTGCCAGATCTCGAAGCCTCCGCCACCTTGCATATTAATTGCTATACACGCATGTCTTTTTTGAGGTTTATTACCTGTATATGGAAGCATTAACTCAGCAACAGTATCATCTTCTAATATTCTTACATCCATATTGAAAACTTCTATATAATATTTCCATGCTTCTTTAAAGTTTTCAACACCTATTCCGATTTGTTGTATGCCAATAATTATAAAGTCATTCATTTATATTATTTTTATCACTAATTATTAATTATTTTGAAACTTTATTCAGCAGATTCATTTTTTATTCAGGTTTAATACTTCTTACAAGTTTTCTTGAAAGTCGCGGTAAAAGTCTTTTTATGTGTACCATTAATAATTCTTTTCCACCAATCAAAACTTCTGGTTTTTGCTTTTTAATGGCTTTGACAATTTTTTTTGCTGCAGCATTTGTCGAAATTCCACCTGCCTGACCATCATCCATCTTTGAATGTTGTTTACCGTCTTTTTCAAGGGCATAAAATGAAATATTTGTTTTTACTCTTCCAGGACATATAAAAACTACTCTTATATTGTTATCATAGTATTCTGCATGGACGGTTTCGAAAAAACCATAAAGAGCAAATTTTGACGAACTGTATGCTGATCTTAAAGGAAATCCGAATTTCCCTGAAATGCTTGTTGTAACAGCAATAGTTCCACCTCCATTTTTAATCATTTTCGGTATAAGAAGCTTGGTAATCTTAACTGGAGCAAAAAAATTGACATCCATAATTTTTTTATCAACCGAAAACAATGTATCACTAGCTTTTCCTCGTTGACTTATTCCTGCATTGTTATACATTATGTCAATTCCACCAAAAAAAGACAATGCTCTTTCAACGAGTTTATCAATTTCATCAATTTTTGATAAATCGTATGGAAGTATTTCGCATTTTCCACCAATTTCCAGGCATTTTTGTTGTACTTCACTAAGCTTATTTTCTTCAAGTGCAGTAAGAATCAAATTTGCGTTTTCTTTTGCGAATAAATATGCACAGGCTTCGCCAATTCCTGACGATGCTCCGGTAATCCAGATAGTTTTATTTAAAAAATCAATCATAATCTATTTGATAGAACAATATTTGTTTTCCGCATGGTGCATGGTGCATGGTGCATGGTGCATGGTGCTTTGCGTCTGCTTTAATATAAGTTTGCTTGAATTTTTCATTTTGCTTGTTTTGATCTAAAACCCTGAAATAGGATTATAGGTATGATAAATATTATAATCTAAAGTTTTACTTAATAATACTAAATCAGTTGTTTTCTAAAATTTGTTATTTGTGAACTGAGGATTGACAATCTTTTGAATAGTGATTCTTTCCTTTCTTCAGTTATTAGCTTTCGCCTTTTAAAAATAACCAAAATGTTAGCACATTCAAATACCGATTTTCTTGCTATTACTAAGAAGTTCGCAAAATCTTTGTCTGAAAACGAACCACTGCCCTCAGCTATATTGTTTGAAATACTCATGGCTGCTCCTCTCAATTGTTCTGAAAATCTAAACAATCTTTCATTATTTACTTCGTCAGCAATATCCAAAAGTTCATCAGCAATATCAATACTATCTTGCCAAATCGTGAAGTCTTCGAATCTAAACGTGCTCATATAATATTTTAATTTTAGTTGAAATCATTTATTATAAACATAAATCAAAAGCTCCATGCTCCATGCCCCATGCTCCATGCTCCATGCTCCAAGTCTAGTCATTCAACACATCATCCCACAATTGTTTTCTGTAGTCATCAATGAGATGCGGATTACATTCGTCTACTGAATCAATATTTTTTGTAGTGTAAATCATTTGTTCTACAAAATCAGGAGCGCGTCTTACACCTTCTCCAATGTTGATCATTATACTTTCTCCATTTTTTATTAACCCCTTTTTTAGTGCTTCAAAAAATCCTCCGAAAGCAACAACGGAAGCAGGACCAATATTTATTTTTCTTTCAAATGCAATAAGTTTTCCAATAGCAACCATCTTGTCTTCTTTCATTCTTAAGAATGTACCTTCTGATTCCTGAACCAGTTTGGAAATAATTGGATAAGTTGCAGGATTTCCGGTTGCAAGTGTAGGAACAGCAGTCTGTGGGTTATTTAAAACAGGGTATTCATTTTCAAATCCTTCCGGAAAACCTTTTTGTTCAGCATTCTCCCATGCTTTAACCATCGGGTCACATTTATCCGGCTGGATCAAAATAAATCTCGGATTTTTTAAATCTGGATACAATGAATTAATTTCTCTTATACCTTTGTCAATAGCAATAGGACCAGTTCCTCCACTTACAGCTTGAATATATACATCAGGCATTTTTGTAATCTGACGTAACCATTCAAATACCATGGTTTTCTTTGCTTCAACCCTTATAGGATCAATATTCCCTGATGAAATCAGAATTTTGTGTTTTTTTGAATATTCCAATGCAATTTCTTTGGTTTTAGAATAATCCCCTTTAACCCTAAATACCTGCTGTCCGAATGAACTTATAAATGCTTCTGAGGATTTTAGTGCATTGTCAGGGATAAACACAGAACAGTTTACACCTGCTATTGACAGATATTTTGCAAATGATGTAGCCGTATTACCTGTTGATGCGACACAATACTGTTTTATATCATTTTCTTTCAAAATACTTGCTGCTAAAGCTGCTGCGACATCTTTAAATGTTCCAGTGCCTCCGTTCATGTCGTTTCTGTACACGTAAACTGTTATATCAAGTCCGTAATTGTCCTTTACAAAATCTTCAAGAAACCACCATTGTTGTACAGGGACAGATCCTTCATGTCTTGATATTATGTTTTCTCTTTTTTCAAGAGGTAAATAATAAAAATACTGCCAGAAACTGTCGGGATTTCCTTTTAAAATATATGGCAATTCTTTATAGTCGCTGTTATACCAGACTTCCGAATGTTTGCTGCCACATTCAGGACAAATTTGATTTTGCTCAAACCAAAGTCCGAAATCAGAAGTTATATGTCCACATTTTGTACACTTTAAATAGTACTTGGTTTCTTTCATGTCAGATTTTTTAAGGTTATTTTATAATTAATAACATACAAAGGTAAATAAATTAAGATATTATCCTATTTTCATAGTTTTCATTTCAGTTGTATTATACTTACCTGAATCCAGATTAACCTTGATTTTCTTAAATACATCTATCGTTTCTTTAACATCTTGCAGAGTGTGAGCGGCTGTAGGTATAATTCTTAACATCAGTACTCCTTTTGGAACAACAGGATACACAACTATTGAGCAGAAGATATTGTAATTTTCTCTTAAATCAATTACAATATTAGTTCCCTCAGGTACTGAACCACTAAAATATACTGGAGTGACAGGAGACTGTGTATGTCCAATATTAAATCCGTTTTCTCTCAATCCATCTTGAAGGGCTTTTGCTATTTTCCAAAGATTTGCTTTATGCTCAGGTTCATTTTGAAGCATGTCGAGTCTTTTTAAAGCTCCAAAAACCATCGGCATTGGTAATGATTTTGCAAATATCTGAGAACGCATATTATATTTTAAAGAGTCAATAATAAATTTTTGAGAAGCTACAAATCCACCAATTCCGGCCATAGCTTTAGCAAAGGTGGCAAAATATATATCAACCTCATTCATAACGCCAAAGTGCTCACTTGTTCCGGCTCCGGTTTTGCCCATTGTACCAAATCCATGTGCATCATCAATCATAAGACGGAATTTGAAATCTTTCTTTAGTTTTACTATATCAGAAAGATTTCCCAAATCACCGGCCATTCCAAATACTCCTTCAGTTATAACAAGTATCCCTCCGCCGTTTTCTTCAGCATTTTTGGTTGCAAATTTTAGCATTTTTGCACAGCGTTCAATGTCGTTGTGTGGGAATACAAAACTTTTTCCACCTTTTGCCTTATGGAGAAATATTCCATCCATTATGCATGCATGTGCTTCTGAATCGTAAACTATTACATCCTTTCTTGTTGCCAATGAGTCAATAATGGAAACCATACCCTGATATCCATAATTTAACAGAAAAGCCGATTCTTTATTTTCAAATTTAGCCAGTTTGTCTTCGAGTTCTTTGTGATATTTAGTCTGTCCCGACATCATTCTTGCTCCCATAGGATAAGCCATCCCATACTTTTCGCAGGCTTCAGCGTCTGCTTTTCTTACTTTAGGATGATTAGCGAGACCCAGATAGTTATTTAAACTCCATGTTAATACTTCGCGACCCTGAAAAATCATCCTAGGCTTTATTTCACCTTCAAGTTCAGGAAACATAAAATAACCTTCAGCTTGTTGCTGATATTGTCCAAGTGGTCCTTTGGCTTCTAACAGCCTGTCAAAAATGTCTAACATAATTACTATTTTTTAAGTTAATTCTTTTCTAAAACTATTTTTTGTTCATTACTACTCTTTTGCTTTCTTTCACAATTATTACTATGCGAATTTAAATTATTTGCCACAATTTCTGCAATGTCCATAACTTTAGCTTTGTTGCCATGCACGAAAGATTTTTTACAAAGTGGGCACGCTGTGGCCAGAATTTCGGGTTTGGATTCAGTGAGCACTTCTAAAGCATGATTTCTTATTTTTATCTGAGTTTCAAGTTCTATAACGGCATTCGATAGACTTCCACCGCAACACAATGAGTTCTCTTGCTCTATTTTACATGATCTTAATTCGCCAATCTGCTTAAGTATTTTTCTGGGTTGTTCGAATATCCCCGAACCTCTTCCCAATTCACAAGGGTCATGAAATACCATACTAATGCCGGTATTATTAACTTTTATCAGTTTTTTTTCAAGCAATGTATTAATATATTGACTATGGTGCATAACAGGAATATCAAAAACATATTCCTCTGTAAAAGATTTATAACATATAGGACAGGATGTAACCAGTAATTTTGCTCCAGAAGATGCTATTAATCTCATATTTTTACTTATAAGATCTTTTGATTGCTGAATATACCCCTGTTGCCTCATAGGTCTGCCACAACAAATTCCTTTGTCCTCGTCCATAAACCAATAATTAACTCCGGCTTCTTTGAAGATTTTTTTCATGGCAATTATTATTGTAGGAGTTAGATGTGTCATACATCCTGCAAAGTAAACCACATCAGCTTTATTATGACTTATTTCAGCTTTAGTGTAATCAAAATAATGCTTTCCCGGAATTTCAGTCTTATTTCTAAGTTGTTGTCTGATTAAAGTCAACTCTAATCCTACAGGACATGCTTCTACACATCTGCCACACAAAAGACAGTTATTTGCAACATCATCTGTAAGATTTCCATATCTTGTATCTCTTATAAAATAAACAGACTGAACATTATCAATAGAAGCAGCGAAATTCAACTGACAGGCATCAATGCAAATACCGCATCTCGAACATGAATTAATCTGTAAATCTGTTAAACCTGAATATTGTTCTCCAATTGTAGCTCCCCATTTTCTTAGAAAAACCAGTACTATCTCTGTTGGAATGTGCATATATCTAGAAAAAGGAAGACTAATAAAAAATGCACAAAGGACAGATGAATATGCCCACCAGACAGGCAATTCCATTGCCTCTACAGGTAATTCAGATAATAAATTGCCAACAGAACCTGTTAAAAAATTTCCGTTTCCTGAAATTTCTGCTGTTGTGCTTTCGGCCAATAATCGCAAAGGGAATATCCACCATAATGAAGCCAAAGCTATGCGATCAAATTTGTTGTGTTTAGTTGCCTTATTCATTCCAAGAAACTTAGACCTGAATCGCTTAAAGACAGCTAATAAAACACCGCTTATAATTATCAGTAGAAGGAAATCCATCGCAAAAGAAAAAAATGCAGCTCCAAAAAATTCATGTTGTTCCTTTGCAAAATATTTAAAAAATATTGCCAGCCATGGTTCTTCAAAAAATGTCCCTGCATAGAAGGACGACTCTATCTTTCCGACAACTATCAATAAGAACCAGCCAAAAGCAAGGCTCATGTGCATATAACCTAATAATGGGTTTTTTTTGTAGATATTTCTATGTATCAAGGCTTCTCTTATTATTTCCCATACAGCAAAAATCGTTTTAAAACTAAAAATATTTTTATTTACAAAATATCTTTGCTTACGGTCCAGATTTTTTATCCAGATAAAAAATTTAAATGCTATTACTACAAATAAAAATATAGCTCCGATTGAAAAAGGTAATATGAATGGATGGTAATTCATTATTCAATATTTTTATAATTCAAATCATTGAGGAAGATTCTCATATTGTAAATAATTGCTCTCGTATTAACACCTCGTGGACAGACAAGTTTACATTTACCACATAACATACATTTGTTAAGTTCTTCGGCTAAACCATCGAACTGACCTCGTCTGTACATTAGATGACACTTCCTAAAGTTGAAGTCGGTATGATTTGATGCAGAGCAAGTTGCAGAACATGCTCCACACATCAAACATCTTTTCGATGACGGAACCTTTTCGATGAGTTTGTTAAACTCTTTAAGGTCAGCAGTATCAAAATCTATTGTTCGTGGCTGTGATATTTTAAATCCCCAGTTCTTCATTAATTAATGTTTAAATAGTTCACGATTTGAATGGAAGCAGATCTGGCATCAGCAACGGTTTCGGGTAAGGTCAGAGGTCTCTTGCATGAACCAGCAAGAAATAGACCTTCTTTTTTTGTCAGATTATCCGAATTGTATAATCCTAAACTTTTTGCAAAACCATACTCGCCGTTAATTTCATTTTGTGTGCTAAGTTCTGTTGTGGAAGCCGATGATTCGATTCCGACCATAAGTACAAGAATGTCGACAGTCATGCGTAGTGGAAGTCCAGTAAGCGTATCTTCAGATTTTATTTGAATTCTTTTGTCGATAGTTGCTGCAGCTTCTGATATTCTTCCTCTGATGTAAATTACTCCGTATTTTTCCTGCGACTTACGATATAGTTCTTCGTAAAACTGACCAGCCATTCTCATATCCATATAAAAGCAAAATGCTTCGGCGTCTGGAACAATTTCTTTAAATTCGGTAGCTTGTTTTACTGCATTTATGCAGCAAACGCGCGAGCAGTAGTGATTACCAACTTTTTCGTCACGGCTACCTACGCAATTAAGAAATGCGATTCTTTTTGGAATAGTGCCTTGTGCTGTGAGAATTTTGCCGGTTTTGTACATCTCCTCAAAATCTACAGACGTAATTACATTGTCGTAAATTCCGTATCCTAGTTCCTCTTTGCGTCTCGCATCAAATGCTTCAAAACCTGTTGCTAGCAATGCAGCAGCAGCAGAGTAAGTATTATCTTTAGTGTCTTTTACAAACCATTTTCCCCCGTCGTTGTAAAGTTTTGTAACTTCGGCGTCAGTATGTAATGTAATGTTCTCGTGTTTGATTTTACCTTCAAATATTTTTCTTACTTCTGCCGCATCGCCAAAATCTGGAAATAGTTTTACCCATTTCTTTATATTACCCCCAATGCTCGGGTCTTTTTCAAGAATTGTAACTTTAATTCCGTTTATTGCAAGATTATATGCCGCTTCGAGTCCCGCTGGTCCACCACCAATAATTAAAATCTCTTTATCTTTCATATTCAACGACAAGTTTTTCGGGTTTTATTTCAACATTACGGTTGGCAATTGTTTTTTCTAATTTAGGTAGACTTTTATCAGTTTTCAAAAAATCAACAATTAGATTTTCAGGTTTTTCAGGTCTTCCAATATTTTGTCCTGATTTTCCAATAAATTTATCCTCAGGATCGAAAGGAATGCCAATTTTATCCAGCAATTGCTCAACCTGAACTTGATGAATCTGGAAACCTAGATCCCAAGGGTTATAACCTAATAGCATTCCTGCCATTTCTTCATAAGTGAGAACAGGAATCCCCATTTTGTTATCGTCGTAAGTTATTCCTTCCATTTCGGCAATCGTGTACTGCCACCTATCCATAAACATAGCGCAACCAGGGCAATTAGCAACAATGAAATCAGGTTTGTAAGGCTGCATGGATTCAAATTTTTTCTTGGAATTGGCAATAGAATATCCTCTGTTAGCCATAACAAGATATTGTCTAAACCCGAAACCACAGCAATGTCTGCGTTCAGGATAATCAACAACTTCACCACCCCAAGCTTCAATCATACCTGCAAGTACCTGTGGAAATTCTGCTCCACCAACTGCATGCTTAGTGAAGATTTTTCCATAATGGCAGCCAATGTGTTCGACAACTTTAAGCGGCTTGCCAGTATAACGGTTTACTAGTTGATATTTCATTTTATCTTTTAACTCATTCCGATATTTGTAAACAATGTCAGATGGGTGTGCGATGTTTTCAGGGATATTAAACTCTCGTCCGGTTGCTGCTTTAAGGTTCTTTCTTGTTTTTTCAAGTTCTTCAGGGAAATGTTTCCATGTTTCAACTACTTCAGTAAAAACACCAAAAGAAGTTACACATGACGGTACATAGTTTTTTAAACCAGCATCAGTCATTAAAGAAAATAACCTTGCACATACTGTCATTGTTGTGTCAAAAGGGACTACATCTGAATGATAACCTATTCCAGTGCATGTGTGTTGATTTGGGTCATCAACGATATTTTTATCTAACTCATCTGTTAGTATTTTAAGAAATGCTGTTTCAGAACCAGGGAAAAATGATTGTCTTATACAACTGCGTTCATAGAAATAGTTGTCTTCAGCAATTTCTTTCTGATATTCGTTCCAAAAGTGTTTCTTTTCCATAATTGCAGTTTATTTTTGGTGTTTATCTGAATTTTCAATATAAGTGTGAAAGAAATATTCATTGTTTATGCCCTCTTCACTATAGCCGAATTTTTGTTTTGTGGCTATTTCTTTTGAAAATCTCTCAATGTCGTCAAAAAGTCCTGTACCTCCGGTGATGTCAAATATTTTCTTCACTTCGTCAAGATTTTCTTTTTTAATGAGTCTTAAAGCCCCACCACCTTCTTTATTGTAATTAGCCCCAAGTCGATCGGCGACTTCTTCGGCATTATCAGTGTACCATTTCCACACCGGACCTTGTTCAGGATGAAGCTTAGGACTAACATGATCTACATGAACGCAATATCCTGTATTTATAATATTATCACCCACTGTCCTTTTTAAAGCAAATTGCTGACGACCTTTTTCACTTTCAGTAAAGTAGCCAAGTTCTTGAGAAACTTTTCGTAGTACTGATATAATAAGTGCAGGAACATTTCCTCTAGGACAACGTGTTTTGCATGACATACATTGACCACAGTACCAAATTGTATCACTTTTAAGTAATTCTTCGATCTTTTCGTCATCGCGGGTTTGTACCAAATTGCAGATTTGGCGTGGGTCATATTTGTAGAATTCAGCAGCCGGACAAATTGCAGTACATACTCCGCAGTTCATACAGGCTGATAAACCTTCACGAAAGCGAACATCCTGCATTAGTAAATCGTAATAACCAGTCATGTTTTTTTATTTACTATGCAAAAGTATTACCTATTACTTAATAAGAATAGATATAAAATACTGTTTCTGTAGGGTAAATTTACCAAAAATAATAGGTATAAATACGTAAAATGATTTATAAGTGGATTGAAGTGTGGTTTTCATAAACAAAAAAAGTGACCAAAGTCACTTTATATATTACAAATTATGAAAAACTTTTATTTTGAGATTATTATTCTCTGAACCTGAATACCTGATTCAGTTTGAACTCGAATAAAGTAAGTGCCGGGTTCCATATCTTCAACCGGAATGTCAATAACAGATCCTGCAGCACCTCTTGATTTACCTGTCTCAAATACTACACTGGATTTATTATCTATCAATTTAATACTTTCAATACTTGAATTTACATTAAATTTAACGCTAATTATTTCTTCTGATGGATTTGCAGTTATTTCGCAAGTTTGAGCATTTGAATTAGTGTTCTTACCACCATCAGGTATAATGGTTTTTTCTGCATCACATAACAAATTAGAACTTTCTTTCATTTGAGCATTAACGAAAAAACTCATCGAAAAAATAATTACTAATAAAATTGTTATCTTTTTCATTCTTCTATTTAATTCAATACAAATATATGAAGTTTTTTTTACATACAGAAAAAAAATACAAAAAAATATTAAAAAAAAGTAAATATTTTTAATAAAATTTATAAAAAGCTGAATATCAATAATATAACATTGTGCTAAATTGTTAATAACTTTTAAAAAATGTACTTATTTGTGCAAAATATTATACAATCTGTGTATTTTTACTTAAAATAAATTCCATTTTTAAGCAAAAAAAACTTAAAATCAACATTTTCCGGCAACAACTGTATGAAAATCAATATTTTTCAAAAATTTATTGGATATTGAAAACAGTTCTTTAGGGGAAATACTTTTTATTCGATTAACTTGATTAAGAATAAATTGCGGACTTTTATTTGTTGTAATCAACTTTTCCCATATAGCGGATATTTGAAAAACTCCGTCAAAAGATGACAGCATTTCTCCAAGCATGTAATTTCTAACTAGATTTAGTTCCTGATAGTGAATTCTTTTTTCTGTCAGTATTTTGATTTCTTTAAAAATTTCATCAATTGCATTTTGAGTAACATCAACTCCTACATCAGAAGTAATTTTTAGTACCACACAATCATTGTATTCTGATAAAAATGAACCTATACCGTATGTATAGCCTTTATCTTCTCTTATATTTTTCATCAGCCTCGAACCAAAATATCCTCCGAGCACAGTATTTAGAATATCCATATCAATCAGTTCTTCATGGGAAATCTTACCTAAATTCTTACCAATATATATACTTGATTGCACAGAATCATTCATCTCAAAGAATCTTGATTTATTTTTTGATTCTTGTATTTCCAAAGCTTTTTTATATTTATTTGATATTGAAGTTTTAGTTATAAAAACTTTATTGCAGAGAGTAATGATTTTATCATTAACCATTCCTGAAATTTGAATTATACTGTCAGAAATGGCGTAATTCTGTTTAACGAATTTTTTAATGTCTTCTATACTTAACAAATTGACATCTTCAGGAATTATTTCGAACCCTCTAGGATGACTTTTACCAAACAATTCTGTATTAAGACCTCTCATTGCCACATTTTTGGTTTTAGTCATGCTGTTTTTTAGCGTTTCAAAATATTTACTTTTTAAAATTTCAAATTCTTTTAAGGGTAATGATGGATTAATTAGTAAGTCAGCAAATACAGGTAGTACTTCATCGATAAATTTATTTGGAACATAAAGTCTGAATCCTGCAGTATCATTTGATGTGAAACTCTCAATATGACAACCGTAATAATCAAAGAATTCGGAAGTTTTATCAGGATCCATTCCTTTTGGTGCTTCTCTAATTAAAGCATTTGCAAAAACTGCCTGTAGCTTTTTTGTTTCATATTCAATCCCTGCTTTAAAAATTACATCAAGTTTTATAACTGGTGTGATGTCGGATTTAAATATGAAAAGTTTAGCACCATTATTTAAAAATAATTCTTTAGGTTGAAGTAAATTTAAATTAGATATTTGTTCAGTTTTTGGAGCTGTCTTTCTGTTTATCATCTTTTAATTTTTTGATTTGTAATAAATGCAGGATAAATTATCTTCTCTAAAAATATCTGAGGCTACCCTAACTATATCACTATTAGTAACACTCATTATTTTTTCTTCTGTTGAATTAATATTATTTGCATTCCCCAAAAGTTCATAATAGGCTAGTTCCATACAGATGTTTAATAAGCCGATTCTTGAAAATAATTGAGTGGAAAGTGATTTGTTTTTGACTTTAGTCAACTCCCTTTCAGAAAACTCACCATTAATTATTTTTGTTAATTCTTCTTTTATTGCAATTTCGGCAGAGTTAAAGTCAGTCTCGGGATATAGCTTTCCGTTTATCATAAGCAAACCGGGATCAAAACTTCCCTGAATGTAGCCGTCAATTTCAGAAAATAAGCGTTTTTTCTTTATTAGGTTTACATTAAAAAGAGATGATTTTCCATTTGACAGCAAGTCTGAGATTAAATCGCTTGGATAATAATCTTTGTCATTCCTTCCACACATATGATAAGCCATGTAAATAGCATCTGCTTTAACTTTGCGTTCAAGCTTAAGAGTTCTCTTTTCAGTTTGTGGTGATTCTTGTTTTATGTTTCTTGTTGGAACATTCCTTCTTGGAATATCGCCAAACCATTTTTCACAGAGCTTTTGAATTTCATAGGTTTCGACATCTCCACCTACTACAAGAATTGCGTTATTAGGTGCATAATATTTGAAAAAGAAATCTTTAACTTCTTCAAGACTTGCTTCGGTTATATGTTTTATTTCTTTACCTATTGTTGACCATTTGTATGGATGAACTTTATATGCCAAAGGTCGCAAATACAAGGATACATCACCATAAGGTTGATTGAAATATCTTTGCCTAAATTCTTCGGAAACGACATTTCTCTGAACTTCAAGACTCTTTTCCGAAAAACCCAATTCCAACATTCTGTCAGATTCCAGATAAAATGCTGTTTCAATATTTTGTTTCGGAACTGTTATGTAATAATTCGTAAAATCATTATTTGTAAAGGCATTGTTTTCGCCTCCGGCTTTCTGCAACACAGTATCAAAAGCTGGAACGTTTTTCGAGCCACCAAACATAAGATGTTCGAACAAGTGTGCAAATCCTGTTCTATTTTCATTTTCATCTTTTGCACCTACATTGTACAAAATATTAAAGGCAACTAGAGGAGTGGTTTTATCCTTGTAAACAATTACTTTTAATCCGTTATCAAGAATAAATTTGTCGAAATTAATCATAGATATTTTTATTTCAAAGATATAACTTTAAATCAGTTGTTTAAAATTTAGGGATATTGAAAATTCTGATTTTGCTATATAATTTTTCTAATGCTTGTATAATTTCTAGTTTGTGTTAGAAATTTGTTCAGATTTTTAATAAATTTGATGCAACCAAATACTTTAGTGTTTTGTTTTAAGTATGTTATCGAAATTTATAAATTTAAAGGAGTAATGTTATGAGAGAATTTTTATTGAGTTGTTTTCTAATCGTTTCGCTATCAGGCATTTATGCTCAAAAATCTTATGAAACTTTTTTTAATCAGCCGGCATCGGATGTATATGAGATTACTTATAATGTCAAAGATTTTAATTTGGCAGAATTAACTATTGACGGTGTAACATATCAAACTGTTGATATGGGAATTTCTACTTGTACAAATGATAAAGGTTGGGCAGAATTGCCTTTTATTAGTGCTGCTATTGAGTTACCGCCGCAAAAAGATGTTGATTTGAATATTGTTTATACAGATTATATAGATATTCCTTTGGATTATCCATTGTTGCCTTCTCGTGGAACAATATACAGAAATCAGGATCCATCTCAGATTCCATACGAAATTGCACCTGAATCATTGATAGATGAGTTTTATCCTCAACAAATGGTTGTTATGGAAGACCCTTTTATTTTCAGAGAAGTTAGAGGAACTACTGTGCGAGTTTTTCCTTTTCAGTATAATTCGGTTACTAAAACATTAAGATTTTACCGTACTGTAAAAGTTCAGATGGTTGAAAATGATAATCCTCCTACAAATCCATTTCTACGTGAAAGAGTATCATATATCAAAGAAATTGAAGGAATATATAAGGATTTATTTCTCAATTATGATCAGTCAAAACTTTCTGCCAACTTGACAATGGAAGAATATGGTGATATTTTGGTTATAACTACTTCAGCTTATGAGTCAACAATGGAACCTTATATAACATGGAAAAAAGAAATGGGTTATAATGTTACATCAGCTATAGTTGCTAACGGTACCAATGTAGCTACAACAATTTCTTCAGCATATTCTTCAAATCCTGATTTATTATATGTTCAGCTTGCGGGGGAATGGACGAATATCAAATCTCCTACAATTAGTGTTACAACAAGCGCCGATCCTTGCGACGCTTTTATGGGAGCCGTATCAGGGAGTGACAATTACATTGATATATCTGTAGGAAGATTTTCATGTACTAGTACTGCTGATCTAACTATTCAAATTAACAAAGCAATTACTTACGAAAAAACTCCGGATATGACAACCGGATGGCGTGAAGATTTTATAGGAATCGGTTCTGATGAAGGTAGCGGTATAGGCGACGATAATGAGATTGACTATACACATATTCAAAGAATCTACACTTCCAGGCTGGATGGTTTTACCTACAATACACATAACCAGAATTATGCTCCAAGCGCCTCGGCATCTACTTTGGCTGGACATATAAATGCTGGAGCTTCAACAATTGCTTATTGCGGACACGGTGATGTCGATATGTTTGTAACTACAGGTTTTGATAATACAGATATTAGTAGTTTGACTAACGGAAATAAGTTGCCTTTTATCGTTTCTGTTGCCTGTGTTAATGGTTCATTTCATACAGAGACGGCTTGTTTTGCTGAAGCATGGCTCCGTAAGTCAGGTGGAGGAGCAGTTGTAACTTGGATGTCAACAATTAATCAGGCATGGACGCCACCACAAAGAGGTCAGGATTATTTCTATGATGTTTTAATAGGTGGTTTTAATTATGATACTGATGGTATTTCAGCTACTACAGGATATAATACAACAGAACAACGTACACGTTGGGGTTCTATTGCTGTTAATGCTGCGGTTTTGATGCTGAGAGAATCATCAGCTGGTGATGATATTGAAACCATTAAAACATGGACAACATTTGGAGATGCTTCATTGCAATTAAGAACAAAAACTCCTGATGAATTAACACTATCAAACACACAGCCTGCAGTAGGTCAGAATTTTTCCGGCATTGCATATATTGAAGGAACACCTGCCGAAAATGTACTGATTTGTATTTCTGCAGATGGTAATTATTTTTCCGGACTTACAAATGCATCAGGAGAATATGATATTACTCACAGTTTAACGGCTGGAGATGCATTACTAGTTGGAACGGCATTTAATACTACAACTATTTATGAAACTGTAACGGTTATTGATTCTGATCCGTGTTTACCAGTAAATGATTTAGTTGTTGTGGCTAATGTAACAACTGCAAATCTCAGTTGGACAGCTCCGACCGAAGGGAATGTAACTGGTTATAAAATATATCGTGACGATGTTTATCAAACTACAGTAACAGGCTTGACTTATTCTCAGTCCTCATTACCAAACGGTACTTATGAATATTGTGTAGCAGCCATTTTTGATGGTGAAGAGTGTTTTGCTCAGGAGTGCAGAAGTATAATTATAAATGACGGTAGCAACAATGATTGTGAATCTCCGACCAATCTGATTATTGACGATGTTTCTGCAACAACTCACACTTTGACATGGGATGCTCCTTCAGGCTCTAACGTGATTTTTGATGATATAGAATCCCATACAGCATTTACCATTAACTCTGCTGGCGATGTTCCCTGGACATTCATTGACGGAGATGCAACTACTACATATTCGATTTCAAATTATGAATTTACAAATCAGGGATTG
>ENA-UOWO01001385-UOWO01001385.1-activated-sludge-metagenome-genome-assembly--contig:-NODE-1385-length-32423-cov-13.091325_pt1 | contig 32423 bp, 23 predicted proteins | sample MGYA00238148_ERZ761564 | MGnify/ENA primary metagenome ERZ761564 (study PRJEB28885, sample SAMN05720194) | activated sludge metagenome | isolation source: Anaerobic digester | place: USA...
TGAGATTGTGAACTTTTGAGATTGTGAACTTTTGAGATTGTGAACTTTTGAGATTGTGAACTTTTGAGATTATGAACTTTTGAGATTGTGAACTTTTGAAATTGTGAACTTTTGAGATTGTGAACTTTTGAGATTGTGAACTTTTGAAATTGTGAACTTTTGATATTTTGAACTTACGAACTTTTGAGGTTGTGATTAATTGATGGTCAGATTATTATTTTCTGTTTTTAAGAGTTAAGACTGTTTTGTGGAATATGGCCACGAGCTGGCTGCATTCGTCAACAAGTTTATCAATGTCCTCCTGATTTCCTTTATAGAGTCCCGATTTGCGGATAATTCTAAGATTATTATATGACTCCCGGATTTCTTTGAGAACCAAACTGACTTTGTGAATGAAATCTTTTCTCGATTCAGCACCGATGGCTTCACTATAGTTCAAAGCCGCACTTGAAGACGAGCGGGAAAGTTGTTTGATAAGGTTTTCCGCAAGATCATTCCGATCAAGTCCTGGCCTTATTTTAACTACATCAGCCGCAAAATCCACCAGTCGGTTTTCAATCTCTTGTCTCATGATTTTTATTTTTTAATCCGGTTTTCTACCAAAAAATACCCGGACCATTAAAAATAAAATCATACGCAAAAGATTTTCAATAATTTACAAAGCTATATTTCAACTCATCTTCACACAACCAGACACCACAAAATCACAATCTCAAAAGTTCACAATCTCAAAAGTTCACAAGCTCACAAAATCATAACATCATTTTCTCCTCTTCCGAAATCCCAACCTCTTCCGCCCGGCATATTCCTTCCACCTGTTCTGCGCTTCGTCCGCCAACAATAGCAGCCGTTACCGCAGGATTATGCAGCGTCCAGGCGATCGCCACCTCACCTGCCGAATACCCTTGGCTTTCCCCGATCACTCTCAATTTATCGGCCAGTGCAAGGTTCTTCGACAGCATCGGCTCATTGAAAAAGGGGCTCTTTTTTCGCCAGTCGTCGGCAGGCATAGCCTGGATACGTTCCCGGGTCATGGTCCCGGTAAGTAGTCCCGAACCCATTGGGGAATAAACGATCACGCCGATATTCTGTTCGAGGCACCAGGGCAGGATCTCCTTCTCATAATCCCGGCTGATGAGCGAATAAGGCGGCTGAAGCGATGAAACGGGTGCAATGGCCAGGCATCTCTTCATCTGTTCAATATTAAAGTTTGAAACACCTATCCATCTGACTTTTCCCTCCTCTTTTAATGTGGCCATCATCTCCCAGGCCTCTTCTATATCTTCTTCCACGGGCCAGTGCACCTGGTAAAGGTCAATAACATCCACATCCAGCCGCCGCAGGCTGTTCTCACATTCTTTCCGGATCGATTTCGCCTTCAGGCTTTGCCCTGTCCTCCTGTTCTCATCCCAGACCAGTCCGCACTTGGTGAAGATATAAGGCTTCTGCTGCATTCCTTTGATGGCTTTGCCGACCAACTCTTCCGAATGCCCCAGGCCATAAACCGCAGCCGTATCGATCCAGTTCATCCCGACCTCGACCGCTTTTTTAATAGCGCCGACCGCCTCAGCATCATCCTGCGGCCCCCATCCAAATGCCCAGTTCCCTCCGCCAATAGCCCACGCCCCAAACCCGATCCGGGTAATCTTCATATCCGTATTTCCAAATTGCTTTGTCTCCATATCATCAAAAATTAAACGGTTTATTATTGATTCACAATATCAAAAGATCATAAGTTCACAAAATCACAATATCACAATATCACAATATCACAATATCACAATATCATAATATCACAATATCACAAAATCATAATATCAATCATTTCTTAACAAACTTCCTGTTATAAAAAAGCAATCCCGCGATGGTCATAACCCCTATCATTGCAAACGTCAGCCAGAGCATGGAAGGGTTGTCGTTCTTTTCCACAAAAAACACATAAAGCCATGCTCCGAGAATTCCCCCGATCCCGCTGCCGATCACACCGTAAAGAAATGAATAACCCTGGTAAACGGCTTTTTTATCGGGCGGGGCGATCAACCCGACATAAGAGATGAATTTCGGATGGGCGATCATCTCCCCCAGGGTAAAGACAAACATGGAAAGCAGGAAAATCCACGGGCTCGGTGCAATAGCCAGCATTCCCATCCCTATCGATCCCAGCGCAATGCCGAAAATCATGGTCGGAAGCGTTTTGGTGTTCTTTACGATGCTTGAAACAAGGATCTGCAACAGGATGATAGCGCCGGCATTCATCGCTGTAACGTGCTCTGCTTCGAACTTCCATCCGGGATTGCTGACGAACAATCCCAGGAAAGAGTTGATGATCCGGTTCACCGGCGCCATGTCGATCTTTTCCGTCAGGTACCACAGGACCGAATCGTACACCTGGAAATACATCACCCAGAAACCACTATAAATGAATAACATAAGAAAGAACCGGTAATCTTTCAGGATGGCCAGCATATCGATAAAGACCTTGCTGATGGGTTTCGAATTCGGCTCCCTGGCCGGTTCACGGAATACAAAGAGATTGAGCAGGATAAGCCAGCCGGTGCCGATTGCCGCCATGAAGAAAATATAGGACCAGGAGATCGCTTTCAGCCACGGTACCAGGATCAGCGGGAAAAGGAAAGCGCCCAGGTTGATCGACCAGTAGAAAATGCCAAATCCAAGGGCAGAGTTCGATTCATCGGTGACTTTGGCGATTGTCCCGGCGATCATCGGTTTGAAGAAACCGGCGCCCAGGGCCACCAGGAGCAGGCTCCCGAAAACGGTGGCGTAAGTGTTGCTGAGGCCTGTCAGCAGGTAACCCAGGCTCATGGAGGCAAAGGCGAAGAACAGCACCCTGCGGTAGCCGAAACGGTCGCCGATAGCGCCCGAGATGATCGGCAGAAAGTAAAGCATCGGCACGATCGTGCTTTTGATGACCCCGACGCTCTCTTTCGAAAAGCCAAGCCCTCCTTCGTTCCTGCTCAGCACCAGGTAAACGCTCAGCACCGACATCATCCCGTAGTAGGAGCCCCGCTCGAAAAATTCCATCGTAACAACAGTCCAGAAACTCTTCGGGAACGACCGCCGGTTAATACCTTTCTTTTCAGCCATAAGATTTCTGCTTTGAATTGCGAAAATAGCAAAAGAATATCAGCCGGGTTTTTATATTTGCTTCATGAAAAACCTGAAAATCCTTTCCATCTTCCTGGGCTCCCTTCAAATCTTTATTGCAGCGGGAGCCATTCCGGCAGGCGCCCTGTTCCTGGCCGACACATCCGGTGCCCGAATGGGTGTCACACCTGAGATTCTCGGCAATTCCCCGCTTGACTCCTTTTTGTTGCCGGGATTGTTCCTGGTCCTGGTCAATGGACTGGCCACAGGTGCGGCCGCGGTCTTAACCTTTAAGAGGCACCGCTATTCCGGCATCGCCGGCCTGATGCTGGGCATTATCCTCTGCTTCTGGATCATCATACAGGTAAAATGGATCACGGTTAGCAGCTTTATGCAACCGATGTTTTTCGGGATCGGGGTGGTGGAAACCCTCCTGGGATGGAGAATAATGAAATTGACTGAGCAGGAGAATCTCCTTCCCCACTGATAATCACGCTTATCCGATCCGGGATCTATTCTTATCCAGACCCATTATAAATTTCCTGATAATATTTGTCCTGCTATCATTTGCACGGAATTGGTTTCTAACTTTAGATCAACCAAACTTGCTACTTATGCAACCAGGAAAAGTATTGACCGTGTTTGCCATCGTTTCGCTGGCAGGATTTGCTCTTGCCATGATTTCGTTTCGCCCGGCACTGCCCGACGATAAAAAAGGCGCTTTTGAATACAAAGATTTCGAGAAATCGGCCAAATGCCGGACCTGCCATGTGCAATTCTATGAGCAGTGGCGCCAGTCGATGATGTCGCAGGCATATACCCATCACTGGGATGAGATCGAATACTTCGACCTCGCAGTAGCCCATGCAGCAAAGGTACCGGAGCTGAAAGATGTGGTCGACGGGTGCAACGGGTGCCATGCCCCGCTGGCGTTTGCGGCGGGTGTTCTCCCCCCTGCCCGGCCATCGGAAAACACCATGGCCAACGAATCGGTGTCGTGCGACGTTTGCCACCTGATCACAGGCTCCTCCACCGATCCGCCTTACAATTTCAGTTACATCCTGCAGCCGGGTCCGACAAAATACAGCGGCCGCGAGAATGCGATCGAGTCGCCGGCGCATAAGATCGAGGTGAGCCCGTTCCACCGGACGACAGAGTTCTGCGGCACCTGCCACAATGAGAAAAATCCGTTTGGTGTCTGGGTGAAAAGTACCCAGCTGGAGTGGAAAGAGGGGCCGTATGCGGCTGAAGGGGTGCGCTGTCAGGATTGCCATATGCCCAAATCGCCGTTTGTATATGCTTCGATGGGGCAGAAACACGAGGATGCCCGCTTGCATCTTTTCCACGGAGCCCACGATCCCGGCAAGGTTAAAGGGACGATCGAACTGAGGATCAATCCCGATATCCGGGAAGCCGAACCGGGCGAGGTGGTCGTTTTCACCGTGGCTTTGTTCAACCAGAAGACCGGCCACAAATTCCCGACCGGGTCGGTGGAAGACCGGATTGCCTGGCTGAATGTCGAGGCAACCGATGCGAAGGGCAAGGTTTACCACCTTCCGGTGGATAAAAAAGGGTTCCCCGGAGAGGAATACACGATAGCCGGCGATTACCTGGCCTACCAGGATATGGGGCTTCCGCTGGGAATTGAAAACTTCAAGGGTGTACAAAGGGATGGCGTCCCGGCAGGGAACCGCATCTTTCGGATGCCCTATTTTGACAAAGAGGGAAATATGACCATCATGCAATGGAATACAGCGTCGCTTGGCGTTGATTACCGCCTGGGGCCACGGGAAACGAAAACCGAGACTTTCAAATTCCAGCTACCTTTCGATGCAGCTTCCGGTGAAATGACCGTCACAGCCACCCTGAACTACCAGTTGCTTGTAAAACCGGTGGCCGATTTTCTTAAGGTTCCGGCAGAGGAATCCGCTGTCATTGCGGTGAATTCACACAAAACAAGCATCACTGTTTTGCCTTAGTATCATTCAAAATAATTTACTTGATGTCATTTTCTGTTATGAAAACGGGAAGGCAAAAAAAACATTAAATCAACGCAATATGAAAACCAAAATCATTCTATCGATCATCATTCTTGCAAATGTGCTGGCTTATAATCCCTGCAATGCAATTCCTGCTTTCGCCCGCAAATACCAGATGAGCTGCACGGTGTGCCATTCGCCGGCCATGCCCCGGATCAAAGGCTTTGGTGAAGAGTTTGCCGGCAACGGGTTCCGGTTGAAAGATACCGATGCTCCGCGTTATTTTGTGAGTACCGGCGACGACAAGCTTTCGCTCCTGAGGGAATTGCCGCTGGCCATCCGCCTGGAGGGCCATGTGATGTACAACGATCAGAGCGAAGCGGGAAAAGAATTCGGATTTCCCTACGGACTTAAGATCCTTTCGGGAGGCGAGATCTCCAAACATCTCTCCTATTATTTCTATTTCTACATGTCGGAACAGGGTGAAGTAGCCGGTGTGGAAGACGCATTCCTGGCATATAACGATTTCCTGGGAACAGGCATCAACATTACCGCCGGCCAGTTCCAGGTATGTGATCCGCTGTATAAAAGGGAATTGCGGCTGATGCTGGAAGATTATGTGATCTACACGCTGAAACCAGGCACATCAGCAGTATCGCTGAAGTACGACCGGGGGATCATCATCGATTACGGCATCGAATCGACCGGTACCGGGTTTGTGGCCGAGATTGTGAATGGAAACGGGATACACGGGGCGGGAAAGAATTTCCTATTCGATAAGGACAAATACAAGAACTATTTTCTGAAAGGCTCGCAGTCGATCGGGAAATTTGCCGACATAGGGATTTTCGGCTACTATGGGAAAGAAGAACTGGAACCCGACGGGCTGACCAGCACGGTGCTGTTCTGGGGTCCGAACCTGACGCTTGATTTCGGTGAGAAATTCATCCTGAACATGCAATATGCCCGTCGGTCGGATTCAAAGGTCGTCATAGAAGGCGAAGTGACGGAGATAAAAAGCGATGTCTTCACCCACGGCGGGTTTGCCGAAGCGATCTTTGCCCCGAAAGGCGACATGAGCAACTGGTACCTGGCCCTGCTCGGCAACTGGGTCGATTCGGAACTCGACGCGCTGGATTACAGCAGCGTTTCGTTCAGCGCCGGGTATATGCTCCGGCGCAATGTCAGGCTGGTCGGGGAATACACCCGGCAGTTTGCAAATGAACCCTACGGGAAGGCCAGCATCGGGTTTGTGGCCGCGTTCTGAGGCTTTCCTGATATTAATATGAGGTTTGTTACAGGAAAACGTTACCTCCTACTTTTCGAAGCCGAATTTCCAGATCAGTGCGCCGGCAACAGCGCCGATGATGGGTGCGACAAAGAACAGCCACAACTGGGCCAGCGCCTGTCCTCCGGCGAATACCGCCGGTCCGAGGCTACGCGCCGGGTTGACCGAGGTTCCGGTCACGGGGATCGCCACCAGGTGGATCAGCATCAGGGTAACACCGATGGCCAGCCCGGCCATGGCTCCATTACCGAATTTCGAGGTGGTCGCCAGGATTACGAAAATGAACAGGCAGGTCATGACCGCTTCGATCACAAAAGCGCTGAGGGTATTGTATTCCGCCAGGTATCCCGTGCCCCATCCATTGGCGCCAAGGCCCCATTCCGGCATGGCAAATCCCGGCCTGCCCATAACGATCAGGTATAATACCGCTGCGCCAGCGATACCGCCCAGGCACTGCGAGATTATGTATCCTGCCGCATCCTTTACACTCATTTTTCCTGCCGTTAAAACTCCAATAGTTACGGCCGGGTTGATATGACAGCCTGAAACGCCACCAATGGCATAAGCCATGGCTACAACGGCAAAACCGAAGGCAATACTGATGCCGAGTAATCCGACGCCACTCGGGCCGGTCGCTGAAGTTCCGGCAATCACTGCCGCACCGCAGCCGAACAGAACCAGGCTGAAGGTTCCGATAAATTCTGCAAGATACTTTTTCATAATAAATATATTAGATTACAACTTGGTGAATTGGTCATAAAGTTAACTAATAATTACCATGAAGCCATTAATATTATTTAGAATGATATTCAATACTCTCATCGATTTTAACATCTCATTAACAGGAGGTTCTGTTCCTATTACTATTTTTGCTGTAAGAAAGTGAAGCGTGAAACCACAAGTAACCCATAACAAACCATTGACTAACAACCAGCACTAAACTCAACATTCAACATTCAACCTTCAACATTCAACATTCAACATTCAACCTTCAACATTCAACATTCAACATTCAACATTCAACATTCAACATTCAACATTATGACCTATCCCTTTATCAACATCTGGGCGGTGCTTATTTCGGCAGTCGCCTTCTGGGCCCTGGGCGCCCTGTGGTACAGCCCTGTCCTCTTCGGCAAACGCTGGCAGAAAGAGATCGGCGCCACCGATGATGAACTTAAAAAAGCCAATATGGCCCTCATTTTCGGGGGGAGTTTCCTGTTGATGTTGTTCATGGTCTGGGCGCTCAATTTCGTGATCAACTCCCATAAAGCGGAAGATGTCAGCCTCACCATGGGTCTGACCTATGGCCTCTTTACCGGGTTTTTCTTTTCCATGATGACCATGGGGATCAATTATCTCTACCAGCGCCGCTCTGTAGTCCTCTGGCTGATCGACGGGATCTACGTCGTCCTGGGACTCGGAATTGCCGGGATGATCCTGGGCGCGTGGAGATGATCTGACATCCTTAGAACGTTATCCTTTCTTTCCGATCATTTTTCTGTGTATTTTTAAAGCATGAAAAATGATGAGGAAAGGATATTCCCTGGAAAAATAAGCAGGGAACGGATTAAAGACAGCGGAATGGCCCTCGTGCTGATCCTGCTCATCATCGGATTAATTACCGATAGCTCCACGTATTTTATACTCTCCGCCGCATTCCTCCTGGTAAACATGATATTCCCCCCGTTTTTCTATCCGTTTGCCTTTATCTGGCTCGGATTTTCGGAAATCCTGGGACGGGTCATGTCGAAAATAATCCTTCTGCTGGTTTATCTTGCCGTTGTATTACCCGTTGCCTTTATCAGGAGATTATTGGGAAAAGACACCCTGCTTCTCAGGAAATTCAAAGACGGGAAAGGATCGGTCATGGTTGACCGGAGGCATGATTTCCAGGCGGAAGATCTCGAAAAACCATTTTGAAAATCTTTATAAACAGTTTCTGATGGAATATATTAAAGACCTCTGGGATTATCTGAAAGTGCGAAAGAAATACTGGCTCGTCCCGCTGATCCTCATCCTGCTGTTGCTGGGCTTCCTGATAGTCTTTACCGGTGGATCGGCCGTTGCACCGTTTATCTATACTCTTTTTTAAAGAATGGTAAGGCCAAGGCGTATGTTATTTTTTTTGAGAAATATTATGTTCTGATGATGCGGGAAGCAATCCTGGGAATATCGGCGTATTACCACGACAGCGCCGCAGCCATCATCGTCGACGGCGAGATCGTGGCTGCCGCCCAGGAGGAGCGGTTTACCCGGAAGAAGCACGATTCTTCTTTTCCGGCCAATGCCGTTAATTTCGTCCTGGATGAAGCGGGAATCGATCCCGGAACACTCCGGGCCGTTGTTTTCTATGAAAAACCGCTGATCAAATTCGAGCGGCTCCTGGAAACCTACCACGCTTTTGCGCCCCGGGGATTGAATAGTTTCCTGGTGGCCATTCCAGCCTGGGTAAAGGAAAAACTTTTCATGAAAAAGATGCTCAGGGCCGAACTGGAGAAAATACACAAAGCGAAATACCGGCTTTTATTCCCGGAGCACCACCTTTCGCATGCCGCCAGCGCTTTCTTCCCCTCCCCTTTTAATGAAGCGGCGATCCTGACGATCGACGGGGTCGGGGAATGGGCCACCACCACAATCGGCTATGGGAATGGAAACCGGATTGAAATCATGAAAGAACTCCACTTTCCCCACTCCATCGGATTGCTATACTCAGCCTTTACTTACTATACGGGGTTCAGGGTAAACAGCGGCGAGTACAAGCTGATGGGCCTGGCACCCTATGGCATAAATGGCTCCGGGCAGGTCGGCGATTTCATCGAAAAGATAAAAAGTGAGCTGGTAGATATCCGCGACGACGGTTCGATCCTTCTGAATATGAGTTATTTCCGTTATGCTACAGGGTTGAAGATGACGGATGATAAAAAATGGGAACGGTTGTTCGGATTCCCGCCACGAAAAGAATCCGATCCGCTGACCTTGGATTATATGAACATGGCGTTGGCCATTCAGCAGGTGACCGAAGAAATTGTGCTAAAACTGGCCCGTACGGCAAAGGAACTCACAGGCAGCCGCAACCTGGCCATGGCCGGCGGTGTGGCGCTGAACAGTGTGGCCAACGGAAAGCTGCTCGCTGAAAAGATCTTCGATGATATCTGGATCCAGCCCGCCGCGGGAGATGCCGGTGGCGCTGTGGGTGCCGCCCTGGCAGCCTGGCATATATGGAAAGGCGCAGAACGGCTTGCTTCTGAAGATTATGACAAAATGAAAGGGGCATTTTTAGGCCCGGCATTCCACAACGACGAGATTCTGAAAACCCTTCGGAAATACCAGGCCGAATATCAATATTATCAAGACTTTGATAGCCTGATAAAAACGACGGCGGAATATATCGCAGGGGGCAAAGTGGCCGGTTGGTTCCAGGGACGGATGGAATACGGGCCGCGTGCGCTGGGAAACCGCAGTATCCTTGGGGATGCCCGAAATCCGGAAATGCAGAAGAAAATGAACCTCAAGATCAAGTTCCGCGAGGGTTTCAGGCCTTTTGCACCGGCTGTGACCGAAGAAGCTATTGCTGAATATTTCGAGCTCGACCGCCCCTCTCCTTACATGCTGCTGGTGGTTCCGGTCAACGGATCCAGATGCATCCCTCAACCCGAAGATTACGACGATTTCGGCCTGTATGAAAAACTCTACCGGGTCCGGTCCGATATTCCCGCCGTCACCCATGTGGATTTCTCGGCACGACTTCAAAGTGTAAGCCGGGAGACCAACCCCCGGTTCTGGCAATTGATCAGTGAATTTAAGAGGCAAACCGGTTGCAGCGTGCTGATAAATACCAGCTTCAATGTCAGGGGCGAACCGATTGTCTGCTCCCCGGATGAGGCTTACCGCTGCTTCATGCGGACTGAGATGGATTACCTGGTGATGGGTGATTACCTGCTCGATAAAACCAGGCAGCCGGCTGAAGTAAAGAATTTGCTTCAAAATGAGGTCTTTGGGATGGATTAAGAACCTGTATATTTCATATTATCTGATAGTTGTATTATGAAAATATTGAAATCCAAAAAGGTGAGATACTGGACCTTCATGGTCAGCGTGATCCTGGTCATATTACTGACATTCAATGTAGTGCTCACTTTTATAATTCACGGTAAACTGGCAAAATCGGCTTCAAAAAAGGGCAGCTGGCCGGTCGGGGCCTATATCTATGACAAAAAGATCGGGTTTGATTTCGCGCCCAATATCTCAGGGCCCCGGAACCGGGGAACCTATTACGTAAAAAGCCATCAGCTCGGATACCGGATCGGCAGGGAGGAAGACCCTGGAACTTATCGGCCCGGCGGACTTCTGTCGCTGGGTTGCTCGTTCACTTATGGCGACGAAGTGGAATCGGAGCAGACATTTACCCACCTGGCAGCGGCTGAACTGGGCATCCCGGCTTACAACTACGGCATCTGCTCTTTCTCTTACATCCACGCTTTGCTCAAGGCGGAAGAGCTAAAGGAAACAGGCGTGCTCGACAAACTTCAGCCGCAATACGTCGTGCTGGGATGCTGGAGCGGGTTGCCTGACCGCTCCCGGTCGCCCTTTCCTCCTTTAGCTTCCGACAATATCCCTTTGCCCGCAGCTTACCTCGACAAAGAAGGAAATGACCTGGTAATCAGGTATCCCATGGATCTGGAGAATGTTTTTGATTTAGTCGGGATGTACCGGAAGGAAGGGAAAGGATGGAGTTTAAAAAAATTTTCCGGGATTTTCTTTTCCGCACCCCGGATTGCTTATCTCTATGTAAAAAACAACATGCTGGCCGGGAAGATGAACTCCGGTGGAAAGACAAGTGAAGTAACCGATTTTGAAGTGTACGATTACTACTTCACCGGTATTGAAAGGATATTCTCCGGATCCGATACACGGATCATCATGCTTTTCATGCCAAACACGGATGCGGAAGAACTGCCGGATAAAGCGCTGATCGACGCCATTGCCGCCCATCCGCGCGTCATACCGGTAAACGGACTGCACGCCATTCAGCGATACGACATTTCGGTCCGCGATTACATGCGAAAACATCCGCAACCGCCGGCACACAAGGCCTATGCAATGGAGATCGCTGCGGCGGTGAGGGTACTGTCCGGAACAGGCCAGCAATGATTAGCAGGAGGTTACCTCAACACGATCACCGAACCCACTTTCACGATTTCAATTTCACCTGAGATTTCACTGTTTCAGTAAATCCGTTGAGTTTATTAGAAAATATATTCTCCGGGTTTCCAACAGAAAATATAAATATATTTCATATCTTTATGAGGTCTTATAGTCGGTCAGATGTTGCACCGAAGTTTCATCCAATTCTATACTATCATCCTGGCAACCATTTCATCTCCCTCCCAGGATTTAAAAGATTTTTATGAATAGCAATTCTGAAAAATTAACCAAATCCCAATTAAATGAAAACCATTATTATTGCTGTCCTCTCACTAATTGTTCAGAATGTATTTTCACAAATTACATTTGAGAAAACTTTCGGCGATATTGATGATGATTTTGGTTCAGCCATAGCTGTTTGTTTCGACGGAACTTATATCTTCACAGGCACTGTCGAAAATATTTATACCGGAGATCCGGATATATTTCTGGCAAAACTTGACCCTTTTGGTGACACCCTTTGGACCAGAAAATATATTAATGAATACCACTACGACTATCCACACGATATAATCCAAAGCTATGATTCAGGATATGTGATTACAGGGGTAACATATTTGGAGGATAATAAAGTGCCCTTTATTTTAAAATACGATGCTGGCGGGGAGATAAGCTGGTTCAAAAAATATGAAGACGAAATTCCCGATGGCTACGGCTATGCCATTGTCCAGAAACCTGATTCGGGATTTATGATCTGTGGCGAGAGAGACTTTTATAAACTGAGATGGTATTACCGCCCCTATATGCTCCAAACAAATGGCGACGGAAACTGTACCTGGCACCAGGTTTTTGAATATTTCGGAGAATTTGCACAATATAGTGCCTACAGTATGTGTATGTCACCGGAAAACGGATATGTACTCTGCGGAACCCATAGAAATAATCTGGAAAGTAATATAGACCAGGCCTGGATGTTTAAGGTCAGTGACCACAATACCGTCTCCTGGAATATTAAATATGGTTATTCAGATTCTACCACCTCTGCGGCAGATGTGAAATTGATTCCTGGAGGAGGGTATGTATTTTGCGGATCAATTTATTACGGAAGCATAATATTTCCAAATTGGGATATCAATTTCTACCTTGTCAGAACAGATCTGAACGGTACCGAAATTTGGCGGAAAAATATCGGTCATGGTGACCATGAAGAGCGGGGTCGCAGCCTTGATGTTTGTGATGATGGCGGTTATATAATAGGCGGTGAATCAGACATGGGTCAGGACCATGACGATATATTACTCGTTAAAACAAATGATGCCGGTGATACTTTATGGACCAAATCATATGGCGGAGTTCTAAATGAAGAGCTGGCAGACATTTGTGTGGCACCGGACGGCGGATTTTTGATTTGCGGAAGTACGTATAGCCAGGGAATCGGAGGATCCGACATCTATATTATTAAAACAGATCCGAACGGTGTGTTGACAGGCATCAACGAAAAATCTGCAAAACGTACAGGCCCGGTCATTGTTCCTAATCCGGGAAATGGGGCAGGTAGGCTGCAAAGTTGTTATGAATATGAAAGTTATGAAATATTTGACATCAACGGCCGATTGGTTCGGGAATCCAAATGTATCACCGGTGACAAAGAAACAATCGACCTGGGTCATTTGTCACGCGGCGTCTATTTAATTCGCTTTAAATCATCGACCACATCAACATCGGTTAAATATATCAAATCCTATTGATAAAATATTCTTCTCATGAAACCAGGTTTTATAGTTTTAGTCTTATGCTCCTTTCTTATTTTCAAAACCGCTCATAGCCAGGAACCAAGATGGGAATGGGCCTCTTTTGTTACCTCTCAGGAGAAACATACTACCCTTGAAAATATTTCTGCCGGATACCACAATGATATATATGTGGCTTGCGCTTACGACACACTGCTGGTGGCCGGTGATTCTTCGATGCTTCATCCGAACATGATCAGCGGCAATAACTATGCAGTGATCAAATATAGCTCCGAAGGTGATTTTATTGATGCAGTCGACATCTATACCATCCCGGGCTCAAGAGTTTATGAAATCTTTACTGCCGTTGGCCGGAAAGAAGATCCGACTTTTGCCGGATCTTTTTCAAAACGTGTGTTTTTTCTGGATACCATGATAAACCATTGTTATACTCCGTATATCGATTCGCCCGACGGGCTCGTCTTCCAACTCGATCAAAACATGAATATTAAATGGATAAAGACCATTGGGGGAACATTGACAGACCAGGTGGAAGGCCTGGTTGTTTCAGAAGAGGGAAATATTTTCATCCTTTCGGATCATTACGCCAACAACGATTTCCCTTGCTATATTGATTTCTTTCAACAGGATACTCTGTTAGCAGACCGAAACTTTATTTCTGTTTCCGGTTTGAATTCTGATGGAATCCTGCAATGGAGAAAAGAATTTTACGGTAGTTTTTCTCCTGCATACCTGATGATGGGTAAAGATTCCTGCCTTTACTTCTGGGGTGAAGCCAGTTCGGATTATATCATCATTGAAAATGATACTATTGTCAAACCCGGCAATACAACTGTAGAGCCTGTCTTTTTTTCAAGCCTTGGTACTAACGGGATAATACAGCACATGGAGTTTGTAGAGTTTCCGGTCAGACCGTTGGAACTTGATGTAAGCATGTCGGGCGATATCTGTTTTTCGGGCAACGTTTATGATTCGATTATTATTAATGGCGACAGCATCAATGTTCCTCAAGGCACTCATTATGCCTTTGTCGGGAAATTCAATCCGCATTATCAACCGGTTTGGTATCAGGTTATTCAGCAGACTGCGGGCAACCAACTGGGCGTATTTGATATTGAAGCATGTGGCGAAGACCTGGCTTTTAGCTCCTATACCAACCAGGACGTGCAAATTGTCGACACGGTTTTCATCATCAATTATGGAATTGAATCCTTTACAGGATTTTTTGATAAAGATGGAAACCTCTCGGAAGTGACCATGAATGAAACATCGGGCGAGTTCTATACCTATGAGTTGGCCCTGGACCCATGCAATAATGTCCTCCTGTCCGGCCAGATGTCAGGAAAAATATACCTGTACGATGATACAGTATCTTCATACTCACAATCAGTCTTTGATGGCACTCTGGTGAAGATCCGGCGAAATTACCCAATGCAGTTCAATATTGGCCCTGATACCCTTGCCTGTAAAGACTATTTACTGGCGGCACCCGCGGGATACCAGGAGTATTCACTGAATGATAGTCTGATAAGCCAGAACTGGTGCCTGATTACAACCTCAGGTCGCTACATTTTCGGTTGTTCCGCTGAAGGATGCTGGAGTTTTGATACTGCGTATATTGAAATCCAGCCCGAAATCAGCCTTAATCTTGGCACCGATACAACCATCTTCCTGAACGATTCGCTGAATCTCACCATCCAGCCATTATTTGATTCAATCATTTGGTTCAACGGTTCTTATTCAGATAATATCACAATTGTTGCCAGTGACTACCAACCCGGAGTCATTGCGGTCTGGGCCAAAGTTTTCCTGGGCCCTTGTTCTGCTATAGATACGATTTATCTCACTATAAAAAACGATTTTGGCACTAATGAACCGGATAACCGGAATTTCTCTGTATTTCCTAATCCCTTCAACCAATACCTGACTGTGGAATTATCAAAAGAGATAAAATCGATCAGCCTTTTAAACCCGTCCGGCATTTTAAGACATTCGATTAGATTCAATTCCCGCACGAATAAATTTACAATGGACCTGGAGGGTCTTGATGCCGGGATATATTTGTTAAAAGTTATTGATTACGGCAATTCCGTAAAGATCAATAAGGTTATTAAGGTTCCGTAATGTCAGGTCAAAAATTATCGGCACAACTAAAAAAACCGAACACGTTAATCATATTTCCATATTATCGACACAATCGCCTTTCTTTAAAACATTAATTGCAATGCCATGAAAATCAAGGTAAATGCCTCAAAAATCCTTCTGGTCTCCGTACTCTTCCTTTATTCTGAAGGCGCCCTCTCCCAGCCCGAAGGCTGGCAGTGGCAAAACCCTTATCTCCAGGGCAACGACCTTAATTCTATCGTTATGAACGGCTCGATCGGATGGGCCGTCGGGGCGATGGGAACCGTCATGAAAACCACCAACGAGGGATTCGACTGGGAACTGATCGACCTGGGTACCTCCGAAAACTTTAACAGTATTTACATGGATGGCATCTCAGGCAGGGGATGGATCGTCGGTAACAGCGGCCTGATCTTTTTTACGGATGATGGCGGCAATACATGGGTGAAACAACGAAGCGGCACGCAGGAGATCCTTTACTCGGTCACCGCAATCGAAGGCGCCTGTCCATGGATCTGCGGAAATGATATTATCTTAAAAAGCCACGACCATGGCGAGAACTGGGAATGGGTCCCGTGCATCTTCCATTCCCACTACTTTTCGATTGACCTGAAAGACTGTGATAACGCCTGGATTTGCGGGCAACAGGGCCTGGTCATCAGTACATCCGACGAGGGCGCTACATGGCAGTCGCATCCGACCGCGGTCAACCAGAACCTCTATTCCATCGATATTGTGGCCAATGGCGATTACCGTTCCTGTGGTTACGGCGGGAATATTATCCGGTCGTCCGATGCCGGCAGTACATGGGTCAAGGAATTTGAGCAAACGTTCCTCTACCTGTACAATGTCGACACAAAGGGGATCGGAGGCCCTGCATATGCCGTCGGCGGCGACGGGACCATCCTCGAAACCCTCAATGGAGGCACTACCTGGAATAAACGGGAGTCGGGCGTTTTTACTTACCTGAATGATGTATGCTTCCAGGCTATTATGCACGGTGTGTATGCAACGGGCTGGTATGGCATCATTTTAAGAAAAGAAGACGAGCCTGGCGCCGAATTTGAGATCATGAACGAACGCCCGGTCCATTTTATGATGGGCCTTGATTTCATTGATAAAAACACCGGCTGGGCTGTGGGGGGAAAAGAAGTCGACGATGATACGGAAGAAGGGGTCATCATGCACACCTCCGACGGCGGCGCAACCTGGGAGGTGCAGAAAACGCTCGCTGAACCGATGATGGCCGTGGATTTCATCAACGCTCAGGAGGGCTGGGCAATAGGCGACTACGGTAAGATCCTCCACACCCTGAATGGCGGACAGACATGGACTTCACAAACCAGCCCCATAACCGGCCTCATGACTTCCGTATTTTTTATCAATGAAGAGGAAGGATGGATCGTGAGCCGCGACAACTGGGGCGAAATCGTCCATACCACCAACGGGGGCAGCACATGGACATTGCAACCGGAATATTCCCTCAACCCATTGAACGATGTCTTCTTCATTAATCCCGATACAGGATGGGCCGTGGGTATGGATACAACGGTCATGCGGACCCTGGATGGCGGACAGACCTGGCTGAACTGCGACGTGGATGTTTACGGAAACCCATATATGCGTTCCGTTCAGTTCACCGATGAGATGAAAGGTGTGGCAGTCGGTACCGGCGGGGCAATCCTGATGTCGAACGACGGCGGGGCCCACTGGCAGGAGATCCAAACGGGGTTCAGCGACCTGCTGCAGTCGGTCTGCTTCGTGGATCCGCTCAATGGATGGGCCTCGGGCACCGACGGGAATGTGCTCAGAACCATCGACGGGGGCTATACATGGTTTAAGCAGTACACCGGGATGCATCGGTATATCACGGCCGTCTGCTTTGTCGATCCGCTGTGCGGGTGGATCGCCGGGGAAGGCGGCGCGGTCAAAGGGACCACCAATGGCGGCTTCTGGAACGAACCGGGCGTTTTCCACAATAAATGGATGGAAAAGCCCATCCAGGATAATGCTGAGACAAAAGATACGATCAACGTAAAGGTCCTGAATTTCAGGGAAGCCGGTTACGAACTGGTTGGCGTGGAGCTTATGCTCGATTCCATTCTTCACCCCCGGATCAGCGACCTGGAGATCAGCCTCACGCATGATGGGATTACGGCCGTTCCTGTAAGCCATCCGGCCGGTCCCGGGGCCAATATCCTCTGGATGCGGCTGAAAGACGACGCGACAAAACAGATCGCCGACGGTGCCGCACCTTACTCCGGCGATTACAAGCCCCAAACACTGCTGGGTATTTTCAATGGCCTTGATCCCGACGGCGAATGGATCCTGACGATCGGCGACAACCAGGCCGGAAGTACCGGGATGCTGAAAGCCTGGGGCGTGAAACCGCTGTTCGACAGGAAAGTAGGTATCGAAGACCCCGTCACCCCGGGCAAACCGGACGAAATCATCCTCTTACAGAATGTTCCCAATCCATTTTCCGGTATAACACGCATAAGCTGGACCAGTGAGGTTGCGGGCCGGACCATCCTGAAGATCTATGACAACCAGGGCAGGGAGCTGGAAACGCTAGTGGATGAATTCAAACCAAAAGGTGAATATTCCGTGGAATTTAATGGTTCGCACTTTAGCCCGGGCGTGTATTGTTACCGGTTGCAGGTCGGGGATGTAGTGCTTACAAGGAAATGCATCATCAAGTAATTGCTTTTCAATTGCAATAAGCATCAATAATTAAATGGATAATGTCGGGATTAGAACGACTTTATCTAAGTATCAGAACTTTACCTGAATAAAGCAATTTATCCCCGGTGGTCAGTCTTATCAAATAAAACCCGGATGGCAAGTCCGAAACATCAACTGCAGACTGGTCACTGGCTGGCAAGTTGAGTGTTTTTTCAACTTTTTCTCCGGTTAAGTCAAAAAGTTCGACTTCGATATCACTTTCACCAGGAAACAACCCGGAACGGACTGTAATTTTGTCGGTTGCTGGATTTGGAAAAATGCCATAATGATTTGAGCTCTCTGAAATTCCTGAAGAAACATCAAGCAAATAGGTGTAAAATTCTGCCTGAAGAAATCCTTTTGATTCACCGGACATCATAATCTTCCTGATATTGATCAATTCTGGCATAATCTGTTGCTGCCATGTAACTCCTTCATCAATTGTTTTAAAAATCGTCCCATTATTTCCACCACAATACCCGGTCAAGTTGTCCAGAAAGGTAATGCTATAAAGTCCTGTACCGGGCAAAAGGGGGAGGGTTTCCCAGTTATTTCCTCCATCGATAGTTTTTAACAAATAACCTTGTAAAGTTGTAACATATCCTTCCTCATCATTGCGAAATACCATATTGGTGAATGTCAGTGAATCATTGGTATACAAAATATCGAAGGTTGCACCGCTGTCGATCGTGTGTAAGATCCCATCAGGGCCCGTTTCTGATAAATTGAAACGAATAAATCCTTCCGAGGAGCTCGTAAAAAAAGGTTCCTGCAGGAGCAGGGAGTCTGTTGAAGAAAATAATTCCTCTGATCCTCCATTATCCATCACTTTCCATAGCCCGTACCTGATCCCTTTTGCCCAGTATCTGATAATGTAATAATATGATCCGTCCATTCCAATTCCGCCATCAATAAGATATGCTGATGGGGTGGATAAATATCCATTAAATGAGCCGCTTACCGTATTGTAGCTTCCAACGACGGAATAATCACCTGCTATATAACCAAAATAATATTCTCCTTCTTCATTATCCTCTATAAATCTGATCGAACCGTTTTTAGCTTCAAAAGATGACTGGGAAAGGAATTCCCAATTCTGACCTCCATCATATGTCAGATAATATTGAGCATAACACCCTCCACCTGGAGTTGGTATTCCATCATCCCAAACCATAACCAGAAAACCTTCTGTCTCCGTTATGAATTCTGTTCCAGCTGCATAGCAATACTCTTCAGGGGAAGGATATTGAATAATTGTGAGCTGTCCCTGGCTTATACCTGATATAGAAATGACAGCTGTGATCAGTACCAAGATTTTTTTCATCACACAAGAATTTGTGTAAATTTAAGAAGATAAGCGGTTTAAAGTGAAAAGAATAACATTTTTTTTGGTTGTCATTGAAGCATTTTGCTGAAGGATCTTCTAAATAATGATGTTATAACGTCAATATTTATATTAATTTTGATGGTGAAACATCATTATTTATGAAACTAATCACGAGAACACTTCAAAATTCGGTCGAAAAGTGGCTGTTTCAAAATAAGGTCCTGATTATTTACGGCGCACGGCAGGTAGGTAAGACCACACTCATTAAACAAATTCTGGAGAAGTTTCCGGATCATTCGGTTTACCTGAATTGTGATATCTTTTCAGTCCAGCAATCTTTACAAACCACTGATCCCGAAAGGCTGAAAGAATTTATCGGAAAGGCCCGCCTGGTAGCTTTAGATGAAGCCCAGCGGATTGAAAATATCGGATTGATTTTAAAGATCCTTCATGATACAGTCCCGGAACTGAAGATTATCGCCACAGGATCAAGCAGTTTCGATCTTTCGAATAAAATAAATGAACCATTGACCGGAAGGGCGATTGAGTTTATATTATATCCTCTCTCCTATCAGGAACTTAGCGAAATTTATTCTTCACAAGAACTTCCCTTCCGATGGATCAGTTCGATCCGTTTTGGCTGGTATCCTGAAATAGCGGCAAAATCCGAATCCGATGCCATCTTGTTACTGGATAACCTTACGGGTAAGTATCTTTATAAGGATATTTTTGAATTTGAAACGGTTAAAAAGCCCCAGTTACTCGTTAAGCTACTGCAAATGTTATCATTACAAGTAGGATCAGAAGTCTCGGTGAATGAGCTTTCTGTTACCCTTCAGGTCAATCGGTCGACAATTGAACGTTATCTCGATATTCTTGAAAAGGCATTTGTCATTTTTCGTCTTTATTCATTCAGCAGAAATCTGCGACAAGAGCTTAACCGTAAGTTTAAAGTCTATTTTTATGATGTGGGTATTCGTAATAGCCTGATTACTAATTATAATCCTCCTGAATTAAGAACAGATGGAGAAGGACTGTGGGAAAATTATTTTATTGCAGAGCGGTTGAAGTATTTACAGTCACTTGAAATTTTCCCAAAACGATATTTTTGGCGAACGTATCAGGGCAAAGAGATTGATTATCTTGAAGAGACCGGCGGTAAACTGTTCGCTTTCGAATGCAAGCTGAATCCCATGGCTAAAGCAGGTTTACCTAAAGAATTTGCTGCCAGTTATCCCAAACATGAATTCAATGTGATAACACCGGAGAATTACTGGAAATACCTGATCCGGTGATTATAATTGTGAAAAACTAATCATATAACTTAAATCGCACCCATTATGACCAACCAGCGACACCTCGTCCGGACCCTGGGCCTGACTTACGTTATCATCTTTGTTGTAGCCAACATCATCGGATCGGGCGTTTACAAAAAGATCGCCCCGATGGCGGCGGAACTGAACTCCTCGGTCTGGATCCTGATGGCCTGGATCGTCGCCGGGATCATCACGGTTTTCGGCGCACTGAGCAATGCCGAGGTCGCCGGGCTGCTGGCCGATACCGGCGGGGATTACGTTTACCTCAAAAAGATCTATAACCGTTTCTTCTCCTTCCTTTACGGATGGTCGCTCTTTGCCGTCATCCAGACCGCCACGATCTCTTCCCTGGCCTACGTCTTCGCCCAGTCGCTGAACAGCATCGTCCCTTTGCCCGAATTCTTCCCTTCGTTGCAAACCTTTTCCATTGCGGGCTGGTTCTACCCGTTTCAAAATTCCGGTGTCAAACTGGTCGCCATTCTGCTCATCTTAATACTCACCTTTTTGAATATCAGCGGATTGAAAACCGGCGCACGGACCAGCAAATATATCCTGGGACTGGTCTTTACCGGTCTTTTTGTGATCGTGATCTTCGGATTGCTGCATGTGAAGTCGGTTCCGGATAATTTCATGAATTTCAGCGACCTGACATCCGGAACGGTGACGGTCTCTTCATTCTTTACTGCCATGCTTGCCGCGTTCTGGGCTTACCAGGGCTGGGTCTCCGTCGGGTTTGTCGGAGGCGAGATCAAAGATGCCCGGAAGAATATACCCAGGGGGATCATTATCGGCGTCTTTATCGTGATCGCCATCTACCTGCTCGTCAACCTGACGTACATGGCCCTGCTGTCGATTCCGCAACTCGAACAGATCTATGCCTCTACCAACCAGATCGCGGCCGTGGAGGCGGTCCGCAGTTTCTGGGGCAGCGGCGGCGCCCTGTTCATCGGCCTGCTCATCCTGCTCACCACCCTGGGCTGCACCAACGCCAGCATCCTCACCGGCGCCCGCCCCTATTACGCCATGGCCAACGACCGGCTCTTCCTGAACCGCATCGCAAAGCTGAACAGGGCCAACGTCCCCGGCCATTCGTTGCTCTGGCAGGGCATCTGGGCCAGTGTGCTCGTTCTCTCCGGCACCTTCGACCAGCTCACCGACATGATCATCTTTGCTGTTTTCATCTTCTACGGCGCCACCTCGCTTGGCGTCATCATCCTGCGCCGCCGGATGCCCGATGCCCCGCGTCCTTACAAAGTCTGGGGATACCCGGTGGTGCCTGCGATCTATATCCTGTTTTGCATCTACCTGTGCTTTAACACGATTGTCACCCGGCCTAGGGAAGCCGCTATAGGTACCGCGCTGATCCTGGCCGGCATCCCCGTTTACCTGCTGCTGAAAAGAAAAAATTAAGCGCTATATTTACATCTCATTTTAAAGTGAATGCTATGTTGTTAGATAACAAAACTAAAACTGAAGACGGCGAATTCTTTAAAGTGTTCGACTATATTAAAAATTACACAGAAAAAGGTGGATTGGATATAGTCACTGGTTTCTTTTCGATACATGCACTGGCATTAATGAAAGATGAGGTCGATCAGGCTGAAAAATTCAGATTGATCCTGGGAAACCTGATACAGGAAGAATCACAGATCAATAAAGTAATCGATTTGCTGAATGGTGACCCGGGCATCTCCAGTACCCTGACTTTAAGTGCTTCAGCGCAAAAAGCCGTTGAATTTATTAAGCAGGAGAAGGTCCTGGTTAAGACAATTCAGCGGAGTTTTTGCCATGCAAAAGCTTACATATACAATGATAAGGACGCAAGAAAAAACTATAAGATAATTGGAAGTTCTAATTTAACCGATGCGGGCCTCGGAATTAAAGAAAGCAGCAATATTGAGCTGAATACAGCATCTACCGGTAATGATAATGATTTTAAAGAGATAAAAAAATGGTTCAGGCATCAATGGGACAATATTGCCCAGGATAAAATCGAATTGCCTGATAAAACGAAGATGGATGTTAAAGAATATTTGATTGAACTGATATCAAACTTATGGAAACCCTGGGACCCGATTGATCTGTATTACAAAGTCCTTTATGAGTTATTCAAGGATGATTTACTTGCCCTTTCTGCCGATTCGGAATTTAAAAGAGAGATTGCCCATCTGGAAGAAACAATTATTTATAAAACTTTATATCCTTATCAGCAAAAAGGCGCGATCAGCCTGATCAAGATGCTTCAGAAATTTAACGGCGCTGTTTTAGCTGATGCCGTTGGTTTAGGGAAAACCTGGACAGCCCTTGCTGTAATGAAATATTTTGAAACAAAAGGCTATACGGTGGTTTTATTATGCCCTAAAAAATTGAGGAATAATTGGGAAAAATACCAGTCCGGTAATGGTTCCAGATTTGATAAAGATGAAATTGAATACGCAGTCAGGAACCATACTGATTTACAAAATGACCGATTGAATATCAATTATTATTACGATCTTACTTTAACCAAAATCCAGAGGAAACAGAAATTGCTCCTTGTTATCGACGAGAGCCATAATCTTAGAAATGACAAATCCTCGCGTTATAAATATCTTATTGATCATGTTTTACTGCCTGAGCGGACGAAGCGGGATGTCAAAGTTTTACATCTTTCGGCCACACCGATCAACAATAAACTCCTGGATATCAGGAATCAGTTTAAGCTGATGACGAAGGGAATGGATGATGGTTTTAAAGATACCGAACTGGAAATTGAAAGTTTGGAAAGCATTTTTAAAAATGCACAAAAAGACTTTGCGGAATGGACCAGCCAGGATCATCGAAAGATTGCTGATTTTATCAATCGTTTGCCTGTTAAGTTTGAAAAACTGACAGACGCTTTGATTGTTGCCCGAACAAGAAAACTCATTGAAGGTGAGTTCGGTGAAATGAATTTCCCTAAGAAAGATTCTCCTGTTAATGAATATATTACTCCCGAGAAAATTGGCAGCCTGGAATCTTTCGATGACATTCTCAATGCGCTCCGCATTAACCTGACAGCGTACCGGCCTTCTGAATATATCACCATGGTAATCGAAAGTGTTCTGGAAAATCCGAAACAGCGTGAGAAGTTCCTGGTTAAAATGATGTATATCCTGTTGATTAAAAGATTGGAGTCAAGCTGGTATTCATTTAAAATTACCGTTGAAAATATTCTCAAACATCATTCACATGCACTTGAAAAAGTAGAAAAGTACATCCATACAAAACAGGAGGAAACAATTGATATTGATTTTTCTGTTGAAGATCAGGAAGACATTGAGGAAGTATCCGATGAAATTGAAGGAGAAGACGAAGAACCGATCACCCTGGGTAAAAAGAATCCTGTTCCGTTATCCGCGATAACTAATATTGATGTTTTTAAAAAACACCTGACGGCAGATATTGCCAAGTTGCAGAAACTAAAAGAGAACCTCGATCTTTTTGAGCAGGAATTCAATGAGCACAAGACGAATGATCCAAAACTTGACAGGCTTGTTGAACATATCAAAACCAAGCAAAAAGGAAAGAATAAAAAGGTTCTGATATTCACCGTTTTTAAAGATACGGCCATTTTTCTGTTCCATGAATTGAAAAAACAGGGAATTCAAAACCTGGCCTATGTTTCGGGTTCCATAAGTGAAACTGATGATGGTTATTCCGGTGCAAAATTCGAAGAAATCCTTGAGCGGTTCGCACCTTTTACCAAGCTTTACAATGAAACAGACTGGAGTGAACTATATGAAAAAGCAGGCCTTGGACCTGAGTACAGGGAAGGAGACAAATGGAAAGTCCATTACAGCAAATGGCTGGAATTAATAGAAAAATTGGATAAAAAAACATGGCAGAAGCTCACTTCTCCTGTTGATGTGTTAATTGCTACCGATTGCTTAAGTGAAGGACAAAACTTGCAAGACTGCGATACAGTTGTAAATTATGACATCCACTGGAATCCCGTCCGCCTGATCCAAAGAATGGGCCGTATTGACCGTCTCGGTTCTCCGAATAAGAGAGTAAAAGGAATCAACTTCTGGCCGGGCAAGAACTACGAAGATTATCTGAGGCTGAAATCAAGGGTTGAAAACCGTATGGCGCTTATGAGTGTTGTTGGGACAGAGCTTGACGATAAGCTTACACCCGAGTTTGAGAAGATGATTGAGGATAATCCTTTACTGCCGAAACAGGCGCAAAAAATGCTCGATCAGCTCCAGGTAACCTGGGATGATATTGAGACCAATGATGAGACCCTGGGCCTGAACGACCTTTCCATGGAGCAATTCAGGCAGGAATTGTTCGAATTTTTCAAAAAGAATGAAGAATTCTTCAAGAAAATACCCAATGGCGTTTATACCGGATTTAAGTTCAGACCCAATCGTAAATGGAAAGAGATCCCAAACAGTGTTGTTGCTGTTTTGGGTTACCCCAACCGGCCCGATGAAGCGCCAAATCATGTTTACAGGGAAATATTATTGTTGCATCAACCCCTTGATCATCCATCCAAAGGTGTCGTTCTAACGAATACCCAGGAAATACTTGCCTTGCTCAGGCATCATAAGCTTGAAGTCCGATATGTGCCAAAAGAAGTTGAACATGCTGACGATGAAATGATTAAACAATTATCGCAAGCGGTTTCCCGTTGGGTAAAGGCACAGGCGGCGCCTGTCGCAGTAAATCAAATACAGGATTTATTTTCCGGTGATCTGGCCGGCAGGAAAATTTCAGCCGAACAAAAAAAACTGGAAGACAAGTTTAAGCCCGGGAATTTCGATTTGATCAATTGGTTTGTTATATCTAATAAATGATGTTTTTCATGGCAAAGATTGTTGTAAAAGGCAATGAAATATCCGTTATATCATTTGATGACAAAGATTACATTTCATTGACTGACATGGCCAATGCAAAAGAAAGCGTTAGCCGTGCTGCAGATATTATTAAAAATTGGCTGCGAAGTCGTTATACGCTTGAGTTTCTGGGAACATGGGAACTTATCCATAATCCGGTTTTTAAAGTGGTCGAATTCGACCACTTTAAATCTCAGGCCGGTCTGCCAAGCTTCGTTTTAAGTGTTTCGGAATGGATTGAAAAGACCAATGCCATTGGAATTCTTGTAAAAAAGGGTAAGTATGGTGGGACGTATGCACATAAAGATATTGCTTTTGAATTTGGTTCAGCCATCAGCGTGCCATTTAAGCTATATTTAATCAATGAGTTTCAACGTCTTAAGGAAGAGGAACAAAAACAGATCGGCTGGTCGGCAAAACGTGAACTGGCAAAACTCAACTATCATATCCATACTGATGCAATAAAACAAAACCTTTTGCCGGCAGCATTGACTCCTGAACAGACTTCTATGATCTATGCCAGTGAAGCCGATGTATTAAATGTTGTTCTGTTTGGAATGACTGCCAGGCAATGGCGTGACGCTAATCCGGGTTTAAAGGGCAATATCAGGGATTACGCATGTATCAACGAGCTGATTTGCTTATCAAATCTGGAAAACCTGAACGCGCTGTTCATCAGTGAAAATATATCGCAAAAAGAACGCCTGATCAAATTGAACGAGACAGCCATTCAACAAATGGCAATACTACAGGCAGCCGAAAAACGAAAATTCTTTAAAAATGAACCTTGAACTTTTCAATACAGCCAATCTTTTTGATGCATCAACACAATTGTTTCAGCAACTCGGCATCAAGCTCAATTCCAATACGGCTGAAGCGCTTGCTGCCAGGGATCTGCTGAAAGATTTTTACAAGGACAATGATACCTTTAATGCCATCAGGGCAGCTTATTTTATAGGTCTCATTGATGATTCGGTTTTTCGGGCTACCGGAATGTTTGATGTTAATTACAGCGTTGGCCAGGCACTGGATCAGGCCGACCGGCGCTATGAAGGATTGATGCTGTTTGCGCTTGAACTGGCAAAACAACCCACCCGAACCGAAATATCTGATATCACCCGCGCTTTCAACCGCATCAGCCAGAAAATGCCGGTGGCGTTGGTTTTTAAATACACCATTGAAAATGAAACCGTAATCTCCATTGCCATCAGCGAACGGTTCAAATACTTGCAGAATTGGCGACAGGGAGAGAAGGTGGGGAAAGTGATCATTCTCAGGGATATTCATACTAAAAACATGCATGCGGGTCATCAGCGCATCCTTCTTGACCTCGTAAGACCGGCTGGAGTGAATAATTATGCCCAGTTACATACACAATGGTTGGATGTCCTGGATGTAAATATCCTCAACAAAAGATTCTTCCAGGAATTGGCCAATTGGTATTTCTGGGCGATGGATGAAGTTCAGTTTCCGGATGACCTTGAAAAGAACCAGGAAAAGCGTAACTCAACTAACCTGATCCGGCTTATTACACGGGTAATTTTCATCTGGTTTATAAAGGAAAAACAACTCGTCCCGTCCTCCTTGTTTAATAAGAATTATCTTAAAAATATTCTTAAGGATTTTCTGAAGGAAGATAGCTCCAACGATTATTATAAAGCAATCCTTCAAAATCTCTTTTTTGCAACACTAAACCAGAAAATGGGAGAAAGGGATTTCGCAGATGATCATAATGGCTATAATAAAGAGGATCAGGGTATTAAAACAAAATATCGTTATCCTGAAAAGTTTACTATCTCAAAAAAGGAAATACTTGAACTCTTTAAAGATATCCCTTTCCTGAATGGAGGGCTATTTGATTGCCTGGATAAGTTTGATGAAGAGAAGCTTGAAAAAGGAAAGAAAGATCAGTTATTTACGGATGGATTTACCCGGATTGGTGAAAAACAGGCTGTAATACCCGACTTCTTATTTTTTGGAGAAGAAACCGACGTTGATTTGACTCAATACTTTGATCCTGAAGCAAAAAAAGCAATTAAACGAAAGGTCAAAGGACTGATTTATATTCTTGATAACTACAAATTTACAGTAGCAGAAAATACCCCGTTAGAGGAAGAAATAGCCCTTGACCCTGAATTGCTTGGGAAAGTATTTGAAAACCTGTTGGCCAGCTACAATCCCGAAACCAAAACGACTGCCCGTAAACAAACCGGCAGTTTTTACACACCCCGGGAAATCGTCAATTATATGGTTGACGAATCATTGATTGAATATTTAAAACAAAACACCGGTGTAAAATCCGAAGACCTAAACGAGCGGTTAAGAAATTTGATTTCTTATCAAGAGGATGGCAATCCATTTGATTCAGATGAATCCGATGACCTCATCAAGGCCCTGAACAATGCCAAAATTCTTGATCCGGCTTGTGGCTCAGGAGCCTTTCCAATGGGAGTGTTGCATAAAATGGTCCATCTATTGAAAAAGCTTGACCCTGGCAACAAAAAATGGAAAACTCAGCAAAGGGAAAAGATCATTGGCGCCCAAATTAAGGAACTTGAAAAAGACAAGAAAGCCATTGAAGGCCTGAGCGACCAGGCAGTCAGGGAAAGAGCCACTCAAGCGGTCGAGGATCGATTGCAGGAAGTGGAAGAGATTTTCGAAAGCAAAAATAACTTTGATGATTACGCACGTAAGCTTTACCTGATTGAGAACTGCATTTACGGCATCGACATTCAACCCATTGCTGTTCAGATTTCTAAATTACGATTTTTCATCTCACTGATAATTGATCAGGATAAAGACAGCCAAAAAGAGAATTTAGGCTTTCGCTCCCTGCCCAATCTGGAAACAAAGTTTGTTGCAGCCAATACATTGATTGGATTGGAAAAACCCCAGTTAAAGACCGGCGATATCTTCATCCAGGATACGCTTAATCTGATCAAGGAAAAAAGTGATCAACTGAAAGACATCAGGCATAAATATTTCAGTGCCAGGATCAGGAAAGATAAACTTTTCTATCAAGCAGAAGATAAAAAGCTTCGGAAAGAAATCAGTGAATTACTTGTAAAGATCGGCCATACCAAAGGCAACGCGGTGAATATTGCCTCTTTCGATCCTTACGACCAGAACCACTTTGCTGATTGGTTTGAACCCGAATGGATGTTTGGTAGCGATGTGAAAGAAGGGTTTGATGTGGTGATTGGGAATCCACCTTATAAGGTATTAACTAAAAATAATACCATCAAAAAAGAGTTGGACTATTATAATAATGATTATAAATCGTTTCAAGGCTCTTCCTCAAAGAATCTCTTTACGTTATTTATTGAAAAAAATTTAAAATTATTATCTGCCTATTCGACGCTTTCCTTTATTATTCCTGAAGGGCTTTTTAAGACAAGAAGTTATGCTGCATGTGTCAAAGAGATAAATAATATTGGGCATGTTAAACTAATCGTCACATTCTCAGATTATGTTTTTGAAAATGCCATTACTGGAAATTTGATCTTTCTTTTTTCAAAAGACGAAAATGGTGTTCCCATGAAATATCATTTCGATAAAGAATATAACTTAATTGAGACGAAAGAAAGGAATAATGAGATAACTTCAAAAATCGAAATTGGTACAGCACAATTGAAAGAAATATCAGTAGTTTTCAAAGGGATGGTTATTCAAAACAGAGATGCCGTTATTTCAGAGAATCCAACAGGAAAGAAAGATGTCTTTTTATTAGGTAAAAATATTACTAAATGGAAAATCAATTCTAAGTTTTATACAAATTATTCGGATCTAATAATTGTTGGTGGTACTAAAAAACTTGACAAGCATAAGAAGTTTCCACGCATTTTGATCAGACGAACTGGCAATACCCTATGTTGCGCTTATCTTAATGAAAGAGCTCTCACCGAAAGTACCATATACTCTTGTTGGAGTATAAATGAAAAGATTACAACCAAAGTTATTTTAGGATTGCTTAATTCAAAATTGCTTGATTACTACAATAAGGAAATGTTCATAACTAATCAGCAAGGATTTCCACAAATATTAATGACAGATCTTGAACTAATGCCAATTAAATTACCTTCAAAGGATTTTCAAAAGATATTTTCGAATACCATAGATGCTATACTGCTCCTTAGAAATTATGAAAAGGATTCCTATTTTTTTGAACGCCTGATGGATGCAATGGTTTATGAATTGTATTTACCCGAAGAAATAAAAGCCGGTGGGGTAGAGGTGTTAAAATATTTGAACGAAATACCGGAATTGGAAGACGGACAAGACGAAAAGAATTTGAGAATCATTGATAGAGTATACAAGGAGCTTTCAGATCCTAAACACCCAATCAGCGCTTCTTTGCTTAAGCTTTTAACGATAGATGAAATAAATATTATTGAAGGAAGAGCATGAAAAATAACTATAAAACAGGAACATGACGCCTGTTTAGCCATCAAGAAATCCTACTTTGCCGGGGAGATAGACCGTTCAGCCATGAATGCCCGTCTAAAACCTATCGAAGCAGAGATTGACGAAATGGTAAACCGGTTCTATGGCATTGAGGCGATGGAGGAAGTGGAAGCAGAAGAAGTAGAGGCGAAAGAAGAGGAATTGAATGTTGAGTTAAATGAGGAGGCGGAAACAGAATAATGAAAAGATCAATGGATAACGCATGACAGCAGACGGAAAAATAGAGATCATGATTGCTTCAACGGTTTATGGTTTTGAAGACCAGTTGAAATGGACCTGCGCTTTGTTTGAAGAATTGGAATACCGGCCTGTCAATTCACACTACAAGACAATGCCTGTCAATCCTGCAAAATCGAATAAAGAAAACTGCCTTGATGCAGTCAGAAATGCTGATTGTGTATTTGGAATTATCCGTCCTTTTTATGGTTCCGGTAAGATAGGAGGAACCTCCATCACGCATGAGGAGATGAAACTGGCTATAGAAATCAAAAAACCTCATTGGTTTGTGGTTCATCGCGATGTCCGTGTTGCAAGAGAGTTGCTCAAACAGTTTATGTATAACAAAGCCGGAGGTCCAAAAAAGGACTTTAAGTTTAAACCGTTAAAAATATTTGACGATATCCGTCTGATCGATTTATACAATGATACCATCCAGAATGGTGTTCCTCCTGAACAGAGAATTGGTCATTGGACCGATGAATATCTTGAGTTTGATGATATCAAGAAGATCATCAAAACTCAGTTCTCTGATAAGTTACGGGTTATGGATATTATCGACAAAATGAAACAATTATGAAAATAGCGAATCAATATATTGCGTCAGCTCTCGAGAAAGGCGAATCAGTTCAATTGGATTTTGTACCTCAGGTTGATGAAATCCAGATCGGTCGTATCATTTGCGGCTTACTTAATACCAAGGGCGGGCAATTAATCATTGGCATTGACGAACAAAAAAACATTTTGGGTGTCAAAAATGCACAATCTGAATTAAAGAAACTAAAATCTTTGCTTTTTACGGAACTATTGCCAGAGCCTGCAGTGTCGTTAAATCTGGAAAAAGTCGGAAATAAGAATCTGATTGCTATCAGTGTTTGGGAAGGGATTCATCCGCCTTATATTTTCAAAGGGAATATTTATTTTCGGGAAGGCCCGGCAACAGTCAGGGCCACTTCCCGGCAATTAGCGGATCTTATCCATGGAAAAGATACAAGGTACACGCATTGGGAATTGCGTCCTTTGTTGGAAGCATCAATGGATGATCTTGAACTTTCAGATGTCAAAAGTTGCGTGAAGGATATTAAAGAGTCAGGTCAAATTGTGGATTTATCTGATGATCCTCTTGCTTTTCTGGCCAAATATAATCTTTATAAGAATGGTGATTTAACCCATGCTGCTATTCTGTTGTTTGGAAAAGAGCCTGTTAAATTCTTTCCGCAAATTCGTGTAAGGTTGTCAGTTTTTAAAACTGACAAGGCAGGAGATCAGATTCTTTATGACAGATACTTCGAAAAGAACTTATTCAGAAATGTGTCTGATATTACTGATTTTTTTGATCTTGCCTACGGTATAAGCAGTTCCTTCAGTTCTGACGCCTGGCAAAGAGCAGATAAATTGCGCTATCCTCGCCAGGCTATTCGGGAAGCAATCATTAATGCCTTTATTCACAGGGACTATTCATTTTATTCCGGTCTGGTATTTATTAATATTTTCCCTGATAAATTGACAATAAGTAACAATGGCAGCCTTCCTGAGGGTTGGTCTGTTGAGACGCTTCTTTCCGAGCACACTTCCATCCCTTTTAATCCTAAAATTGCTCATATCTTTTACTTAAGGCAATGGATCGAGCTGATTGGCAGGGGACCTGAAAAGATGATCAAAGATTGCTATAATGCTGGTATTGCAAAACCTTTTTGGAGGACTGATGCGAAGACTATTCAAGTTACTTTTCCAGGATTGAGAGTTCCTTTTAATGCCACTGAGGGAATAAGTGAGGGAATAAGTGAGGGATTAAATGATCTTTTACATAAGGCTATTACTGAGGGAATAACTGAGGGAATAACTGAGGGATTAAAAGATGTTTATTTAAAAGTTATTGAGATGTTAATAAAGAAAGGTAATCTAAAGGTTGCTCAGATTGCTGATGAACTTGGAAGACCCGTGAAAACAGTTGAAAGATATGTTGCTTTTCTAAAGGAAATAGGAGCAGTTGAATATGAAGGTTCAAAAAAAGCCGGTGGGTACAAAGTTTCTGATTATCTAATAAGAAAGGGTAGTAAATAAAAAAGTCGGGAACCTACTTAGTCAAAAATCCACACCTTTGCAAAATGATTGAATCAAC
>ENA-UOWO01001387-UOWO01001387.1-activated-sludge-metagenome-genome-assembly--contig:-NODE-1387-length-32388-cov-17.392973_pt1 | contig 32388 bp, 33 predicted proteins | sample MGYA00238148_ERZ761564 | MGnify/ENA primary metagenome ERZ761564 (study PRJEB28885, sample SAMN05720194) | activated sludge metagenome | isolation source: Anaerobic digester | place: USA...
TCTAGAAACAAAAATTTCATTATTTAGAATATTTTCCTCGATAATTGAATTTAAAGCTTGATTTCCAACATATTCCTTATAAATTGGGTCTTCCATTTTTATCCCTAACGGATAATAGTAATCTAAAGTGTTTGCTAAGTTTGGATACTTTTTTTTTAGCTCCTTAATTGTAATAATGCTTTTCATATAATGTTTATTTATGGACTACAATTACGGCACCAACAGGAATTTCGTCTTTTTCAAAAGCTATTTCTGCCTCTTGCAAGGCTTTCTTCATAAAATATTCGTCGGTGAAAGGGTTTTCCATACAGCAAAAGTACGATTTTGAAATAATTTTCGTTAGTTTTATCATCAGAAACACATGGTATGGAAAGAAAATATAAAATCACGATTCCCGAACCTTGTCACGAGGATTGGAATAAAATGACTCCATACGACAATGGAAGATTTTGTGGAAGCTGTTCAAAAAATGTAGTTGATTTCACTAACATGTTGCCCAATCAAATTCAAGTGTATTTTCAACAGAATAGCAACGTTTGTGGAAGATTTAAAAATTCTCAATTGAATTCACTGACTATTCAAATTCCGAATCGGGTTTTGTATTCACAAACAAACTATCATAAGATATTTTTATTGGCTTTGTTTATTGCAATGGGAACGACATTGTTTAGTTGCGCTGATAAAAATGGAAACAAGCAAAAGATTGACAAAGTTGAAGTTGTTGAAGATTCCATAGAAAAACAGTTTAAGGGTGGGATTTTACAGCCATCAAAAGACTCATTAAATGATATTAGTACTCTACAAGTTCAGCCAAAAATCAGTCAAATAAAATTTAAAAAGCCTAAAACGATTATATGTGGTGAGGTATTACCCAATAAAAAAGAAAAAGCAAATAATGAACCCAATGTTATTTTTGAAGATAATACAATATATGGCGGCGTTGGAATTAGTGTATATCCAGAGTATGCAGGAGGAATAATACCTTTTCATAAGTACATTAAACAAAATTTTAAATTTTTAGAAAAATCAAGACACCTAAATGACACATTGATTGCTACTTTTGTAATTGAAAAAGATGGTAAATTAGACTCAATAAACGTTTCAAAGGATTTAGGATTCGGTACCAAAGAAGAACTTATTAGAATATTAAGCAATTCAAAAAAATGGTATCCTGGTGAAGAAAATGGAAAAAAAAGGAATTGTAAATTCCAATTATCTCTTACAATCAAACCAAATATTGTCAAAAAAACATTCTTCACAACGAAAACAGCCTCCAAAATTGACACTATAGAAATTAAACGAATTACCAAATACGAACACGATTAATTTAACACAAAAACCTAAAATTAAATTAAAGCACAATTCCTCCCTTCTTTACTAGTAAAATACTTTTTTCTGTCAAAACTTGCAAATCTCTTATGGTAGTTGCTATAGAAACAGCATTACTTTGAATCATAAATTCATTAATCACCTCAAAAAACATCAAGTTTTGAGGCAATTAACTCCATTATTCGCCTCATTTTTCAAATTAGGTAAGTTTTCGAATGCTATTCCAGTCCAAAACACAATTTGTCTTATACATTCAAAATAGTAATTAAATTTAAAAACCGTAAATTTGCTTTTTAAATTACAATGAAAAGCAATTTACTTCAACACATCAATAATCCAACCGATTTACGCCAACTCGACGAAGCCCAACTTCCTCAAGTTGCCCAAGAATTGCGTGATTTTATTATTGATATTGTTTCCGTAAAAGAAGGACATTTGGGCGCCAGCCTTGGTGTTGTAGAACTCACGATCGCGTTGCATTATGTATTTGATACTCCTAATGACTTATTGATTTGGGATGTCGGTCATCAAGCTTACGGTCATAAAATTTTAACAGAAAGAAGAGAAAATTTTCATACCAATCGCCAACTTAACGGGATTTCTGGTTTTCCAAAAAGAAGCGAAAGTGTTTATGATGCTTTTGGTGTAGGACATTCTTCCACTTCCATTTCGGCAGCCTTGGGAATGGCGATTGCTTCTAATTTGAAAGGCGATTTCGAAAAACATCATATAGCAGTGATTGGCGATGCTTCGATTGCATCAGGAATGGCTTTTGAAGGATTGAATCACGCCGGTGTTACCGACGCTAATTTATTGGTTATCCTTAACGACAACGCCATCGGGATTGATCCAAGTGTTGGTGCTTTGAAAAAGTATCTCACTGCCGTGAAAGAAGGAAAAAATCCAAGGAAAAACAATATGATTAAGTCCTTGAACTTTGACTATTCAGGACCAATTGACGGCCACGATATTTTTGCCGTTCTAAAGGAATTAAAACGATTACAAAAAATAAAAGGCCCAAAATTTCTTCACATTATTACTACAAAAGGAAAAGGTCTGCAACAAGCCGAAGACGACCAAGTAAAATACCACGCACCAGGAAAATTTGATGCCAGCACCGGAGAAATTCACGCAAAATCAGAAGAGAATTTGCCTCCAAAATATCAGGATGTTTTTGGATTAACGCTTTTAGATTTGGCTAAAGCCAATGAAAAAATTGTTGGAATCACACCAGCAATGCCGTCAGGGAGTTCGTTGAAATTTATGATGGACACTTTTCCAAAACGTGCCTTCGACGTTGGAATTGCAGAGCAACATGCTGTTACATTATCGGCAGGAATGGCAACTCAAGGAATGATTGTTTTTTGCAATATTTATTCGACATTTTTACAACGAGCTTACGATCAAGTCATTCATGATGTGGCTTTACAGAATTTACCCGTGATTTTTTGTTTGGACAGATCAGGATTGGTTGGGGAAGACGGAGCAACTCATCACGGTGTTTTCGATTTGGCTTATTTGCGTTGTATTCCCAATATGATTGTGTATTCGCCGTTGAATGAAATTGCGTTGCGCAACATTTTATACACGGCACAATTGGGTTTGAATCATCCTATTGCGATTCGCTATCCTCGTGGTCGTGGCCAAATTGTGGATTGGCAAAAACCGTATGAAAAAATTGAAATAGGCAAAGCAAATTGTCTTAAAGAAGGTACAAAAGTAGGGATTCTATCCAACGGAAACATAGGCAACAACGTAACTTTGGCATTAGCCGAAATGAAGCATCCCGAAAATTTTGCACATTACGATTTTGCTTTTGTTAAACCATTGGACGAAAAATTATTACACAACATTTTTAAGAATTTTAAAACCATAATAACCATAGAAGATGGTGTGATAAAAGGGGGTTTTGGAAGCGCCATTCTAGAATTTTCTGCACAAAATAATTATATGTCAAACATAAAAATTCTTGGCATTCCAGATGAATTTATTGAACAAGGAACTGTTAATGAATTACAACAATATTGCAAAATTGGCGTTAATAGCTTGGTAACTATTTTTTCAAGTTATTGAAATTAATTATTTTTGCCATTTCAAACATAATAAATTATAATGAAATTACTTCACAACTTCTTAATTCTGTTTTTAATCACAATTTGTACAAATTGTTATTCTCAAGATTTTCAAATTACACCAGTAGTCGTAGAAATAAAACCTGTAACCGCAGTTGCAACTGCAACAATAACTGCAACAAGAAAAATAAAAACAGGACTTCCTTTGCCAATATTTCCTGTTTCGGCTTGGCAAAGTAAAAATACGGTTGGTTTTGACCTTAACGAAATTGCATTTGTAAATTGGAACGCTGGTGGAGTTAGCTCCATTTCAGGCTTGTTAAAAGGGAACTTCATCAGGACTTACACAACAGAAAACAGCAAATGGGTTAATGAATTAATCGTTCGATATGGTATCAATAAACAAGATGGCTTAACCATTAGAAAGTCGGATGATGAAGTGCGATTTAATTCTACTTTTGGCTATAGAGATGACACTTCATCGAACTGGTACTACTCAGCAAAATTTAATTTTAACACTCAATTTACTAATGGATATAAATATCCAGACGCCTCGACTCCGATTTCGAAACCATTCGCACCAGCTTATACGTTCTTGGGAGCAGGGGCAGATTATTTCGACAAGGAAAAGAAATTTGATGTTTATATTTCGCCAATAACAATAAAAAACACTTTAGTATTAGATCAAACTTTGGCCGACAAAGGCGCTTTTGGAGTAACCAAGGCAATTTACGACTCAGAAGGCAATATGATTTCTGAAGGCAAACAATCAAAAACTGAATTCGGCTTTTTAGTAACCAATCACTATAAAAAAGAAGTTTGGAAAAACATTACTATGGAAAACCGATTGAGTTTGTATTCAGATTACATTAATAATTTCGGGAATATTGATGTAGAATGGAAATTGCAATTTGATTTAATTGTAAACCGATATGTGAGCGCCAACATTGGAACTCACGCAATTTATGACGATGATGTTAAAACCTATGAAGAAATTGATGGAGTTAAAGTTGCAGGCGGCCCAACATTGCAATTAAAACAATCACTTGGTATTGGTATGGTTTATGTTTTTTAAAACATCAGTTGGTTTTTCTACCATTAATAGTTTCGTATAATTCCAAAGCATTTCCATCGGTCAAAAGGGATACATAATGACAAATGTGTAAAAGTCTTTGGTACAAATCATCTTTTTCTTCCAAGAATTTTTCGGGTAACATTTTCAACAATAATTTGTCGTAATTAGACGAATTACCATCAAATTTATTATTGAAAGCCGTGATGAATTTATCCAATAAGGTTTGTATAATTTGATAACCCACAATTTCTTTTTCGATGACTTCTCGACTTTGATAGATGTTTTTGATACTCAATTTGATAATGTCGTCCATTTGAACTTTATACTTGCTTTTGTCTGTCAAAGCGTAAGGAAATCTTCCCTCCAAAATCGCTTCTTCGTTTTCGATAAAAACTTTCACAGCATCATTTATTAGGCTGCCAATTGCCAATGCTCTGAGGTAACTTATTCGGTCTTCTTTCGTGGTTAGAGAATTATATTTAGAAGAATCAATGCTGTCTTTGACTAATTTTATCAAATATTCTAAAGCAAAATCTTCGGATACCAATCCTAAATTTATACCGTCTTCAAAATCGATTATGGTGTAACAAATATCATCGGCGGCTTCTACTAAATAGGCTAAAGGATGTCTTTCGAAACCAATGTCGTTGCCATCTTTGTTTGGAATCATACCCAATTCAGATGCTACTTCTTGGAAAAATTGGCTGTCTGATTGAAAGAAACCGTATTTCTTGTCAGCGATGTTTTGTGTTGGTTTTTTGGGTAAACTTTCCTTTGGATATTTCATAAATGCGCCAAGAGTTGCAAACGAAATTCGCAATCCTCCCTCAATTCCGGGACGACTAGCCGTAAGAACTGAAAAGCCATTGGCATTGCCTTCAAAATCGATTAAATCCTGCCATTCTTTATCCGAAAGTTGGTCTTTGTATTGTTGCCCTTTTCCAATAGAAAAATACTCTCCGATAGCTTTTTCGCCAGAATGTCCAAAAGGAGGGTTTCCGATGTCGTGAGCCAAAGAAGCAGCGGCAACTATCGCCCCAAAATCATTAGCTTGAAAACCGTGACTTTCTTTAAGATGTGGATATTTTTCGATTATTTTTTTTCCAACCAATCGCCCAATGGAACGACCAACAACTGAAACTTCCAAACTGTGTGTCAATCGAGTATGAACAAAATCAGTTTTCGAAAGCGGAATAACTTGTGTTTTATCTTGTAAACTTCTGAAAGCTGACGAGAATATAATTCGATCATAATCTACTTCGAAGCCTAAACGCGTGTCGTCTTGCTCTATTCGTAATCTTTTGCTCGTGTCGCCTTGACGTTTTAGTGATAAGAGTTGTTCCCAGTTCATATTGATTTCTGATTGAAAATTAGCGTTTTTTGATTTGTGAGGTTGGGAATATAATTATAAATGGAGTCTTTTCGACCAATTTTTCGGAGAACGTGAAGTATGAAAAACGCCAATAACTGTTATCTCGTTTTCAATATTCACATAATGAATTCCATAAGGGAAGCGAGAAATAAATCTAATTTTTACTTGTTTATATCTTTTTTGAAATGCTTCAGGATTTCTTAAAACTTCTTCAATTCCTGCTTCTAAACAAAGTTCAAAATCATAAGAAAGACCAATTCTTTGTTCTTCATACCAAAGCACAACGATTTCAATATCAAACAATGCTTCTTTAGTAAATTGAATTCTATACATTATCGAATGGTCTTCAAATAATTTTTAACCTCTTCCCAAGTATATAATTCCGATTTTCCTTCTTCAAAATTTTGCAACCGAATATCCAATTCTTTTTTCACATCATCGGAAATTTCTATTTCTTTTTTAGAAATACTGTCCCATAATTGTTCAGCGAGAACAATTTTTTCGGCATTGCTATATTTAGATAAATTTTTGATTTCCATAATTAAGTTTTATGTTTTCGATTATACAAATTTACATAATTATTCTTTTGTTCGTGTCCCCTTGACGTTTTAGTGATAAAAGTTGTTCCCAGTTCATTGTGATTTCTGATTGAAGATTTGCGTTCTTTGATTTGCTAAGCCCGTTCGCTTTCGCTCGGGTCAGATTTAAAAGAATCAAAAATACATTTTATTTTAGGATTTTATAGAGCAATTAAAGGCTCGTAAGACAAAATTTTTAATACATCAAATCCACCTGACTATTCAATTGATTTCTATAGAACTCTATTTTACGAATGGCTTTATTAAAAAACAGTTGTTGTTCCTTGATTCCAGAACTGTTCAGAGGCTTTGAATTAGCTATTTGGCGATGAAACCATCTTTTTACATTTTGGCAACTCTCTTCATTTTCGGTAATAAAATAGCCCAATAAGGTATAAGAAGCAAATAGCGTGAGTTTTTCTTTGGACTCAAAAAGCAAGTTGTTATTGAGCATCACTAACTCATTATAGTAAATCGAAAACTTAGAGTTTGGATGATTGCATTTTTTTTTGATGTTGTTTATTATGTTTTCTAAATCATCAAATAATTCATTTGCCAATTCAAAACTCAACAATCCAGCCTCGTAGAAATATAGAATTTGTTGCAAACTACTATTAATGGTTGTGTCATTCCAAATTTCTTTGACTTCCACTTTTTCATAAGCCGTTTTTAATTTGGTCATCGATTCCAGAAAAGATTCTGTAATCACAAAATTCTCAAAAGTTACTTTAGACGTTTCTGCATCCAACAAATTGAGCCATACATAAGCTTTAAATTTGGACATAATTGTTGCATCCATAAAATAAAACAATGGAATATCCTTGGCGGAATAATACATCACCGTATCAGAATCCTTAGTTAAAGACTTGACTTTTGTTGCTGAATTCTGAAAATACAGTTGCATCTCAGCCAAATTAGAAACTTCTATGGTTTTTTCGATAATTACTTTTTCTTTATGAAAAAACAAACCATCCAACGAAATGTTGTAATGATTTGCTAATAACACGGTTTCTTCAATCGAGAATTTACTTTTGCCCGAAACCCGTCTGTGCGAGGCGTCATAACTAATTTGCAAAACCATGGCGATTTCATCATTAATAGATTGCTTGTTAGAAATTTGCTTTCTTATTTGTTTTAAAAGTGTTTCTTGGTAACTCATGTTTTTTGTGATAATCACAAATATATAAAATTTATTAATTGATTTTCGCTTATCGCTATGTAAAAATCACAATACGTTTGTAGTGTTAATTTAAAACATAGAAATTATGAAAAATCATTTTTTAGTATTGCTTTTGGTTGCTATTTCAATCAATTGTTTTGGTCAAGATACATTAGCGTACAAACCAACACATTCTCAAATTTTCAGTTTATCTCCTATGTCAAAAAAAGTTGACAAAGTAAATGGATTGGCTTTTGGGGTAGGACACGTTGAAAACCGAAAAATAGAAAGTCAAACTGTAAACGGTTTCAATCTTGAGGCAAATCCTGCTCCAATAGCTGGTACTTTTACTGCTTTTCTTGCAATAATGTATTCACCAGAAATTATAGAAAATAATACTAAAAAACGGGATAGTATCTCTAAACATGATTTTAGTATTAAAAACTGGACTTACACACCAAATCTAAAAATCAATGGTCTCAACGTGAGTACAGGTTGTTTTTTTACGACTACAAGTATGGATGGATTGAATATTTCATTAGGTAATAAATTCAAAAATTTTAATGGATTTTCGATTGCGCCATTGGGAACCATTTCGGACAAAATAAATGGCCTTTCAATTGGAATTATTAATGCCAATACTAATTTAAAAGGAGCGACTTTTAGTGTGTACAATCAAACTTATGAATTAAAAGGGCTACAAGCTGGCATTGTAAATCAAGTTGAAAACAACAAAGGAATTCAGCTTGGGATATTCAATAATTCCTATTCAAGAGGTTTGCAACTAGGTGTTTGGAATAAAAACTGTAATCGTTCTTTTCCATTAATAAACTGGTAAATTATGAGAAAGTTAATTCTAATATTGCTTTTATCAATTGCAATGAATGCTCAAAATAATGGTATTTACAAACCCAATTCAGAAATAGTAAATGCCGAAGCGAGTATCATTATTCCAATAGGAAACTTATCGAATAAATTTGATTATGCACAATCCTATGGTTTTTGGTTTAAAATAGGTGAAGACAATGGCTTTGCAGCAAATGTTGGTTTTAATGCTCTTTTCCTAAAAAATGCACGTCCCATTGATTATGAATTTAATGATTCTATTTACAGCATTGATTCTAATAAATTTGGATTTGATATAGGAATTAGAGCAATAAAAGTAATTCCAATTTCAAAGAATCAAAAAAACTATCTTGAATTTGGGCTCACAATCGGTATTGATTATTTAGACTATGATTTTCCTTCTGAAGAAACTAACAATGAAAACGATAAGGAAAAATACGACCCATATAAGAACGCTTCTATTTTATTAGCCCCTGAAATTAAGTATATGTATGACAATATTGGACTAAAATTTCAATATAGATATACTCCTTATGGCTTCAATGAAGAATTTGAGTCCAAATTTGGCTCTAGTTCCATTTCGTTTGGGATTGTTTACAAACAATAATTCTCATAATTATCTATAATAAAATTCAAAACGCGGGTGGTTTTTGAAGCTTGAATATAAGTTGGTAAATTAAATTTAAATTTTATAAATTAAAACAGCCATCAAAATTGACGGCTGAATTGTTTTTTTAAGGAAATAGAATAGCTCCTTTTTTATGATTGAACTCGTGTTTTCGAACGACATAAGTATCCGAAAATAAATCGTGCAATCCTCTAAAATCACCCCATAAAAAAGTAATAGCTTCAAGAGGAATAAAGCGGGAAAGTGTTCGAATGAAAATCAGGTGTGTTTTTGGTCTAGAGCCGTTTTTTGTTACCACAATTGTTTGTGTAAAATACTTGGCAAAAGTTCTTGAAAAATAAGTTTCTGTCAAAAAGTAGTAAAAAAACAGTGTCAAAATCCAAAAAAGTAATTTTTCGAAAATTGTAGTCGATTCAATCCAGTTAGCCAATTCATAATTATTCGTAACATCTCCAATAATGATAACGGTTGTTCCAATACTGGCTAAAATGATATGAACAATTAACAAATCGAGAAGGCAATTCAAAAAACGCTGCCCACGTGTTGCCCACAAATCATCTGTAACGGTGAATCCTGTATTTTTCATTTTGAAGTTTTTTATAAAGATGAAAAATGTTTTTATAAAGATAACTCCCTCAAATATAGTGAAATTAAGTGAAATAATTTAGGTTTTAATATTGTTTTTTGCCTCTGAATTTACTCTTTAAATTCCCTTGTTAATTCCTTCTTATGTGAGAATATTTTCAGTTGGCAATGCTCTTGGATGCATTTATTATTCCTTTTCTTTTTTATTTTCTTTAGTTGTAGATTTTCCTCCAATCACAACTACTATTTCCCCTTTTGGCGGTTTATTTTCAAAATGGGTCAGTACTTCTCGTACCGTTCCGCGGACATTTTCTTCGTGTAGTTTTGATAATTCCCTTGAAACGCAAATTTGTCGGTCTTCGCCAAAATACGTAATAAATTCGACTAAAGTTTTGACTAATTTATGGGGCGAAACATACAAAATCATTGTGCGAGTTTCTTCGGCAAGTGCCAAATATCGGGTTTGTCTTCCTTTTTTTTCAGGCAAAAATCCTTCAAAAATAAATTTGTCATTGGGCAAACCACTATTGACCAAAGCTGGTACAAAAGCCGTTGCGCCGGGCAAACATTCCACATCAATTTTGTTTTCGACACAAGCCCGTGTGAGTAAAAATCCAGGATCGGAAATCGCTGGCGTTCCCGCATCCGAAATCAAGGCGATGGTTTCTCCGGCTTTCAAACGCGAGATTAAATTCTCGACCGTTTTGTGCTCGTTGTGCATATGATGGCTGTGCATATGTGTACCAATCTCGAAATGTTTCAGTAATTTTCCACTGGTTCGCGTGTCTTCGGCAAGAATCAAATCGACTTCTTTGAGAATTCGAATGGCTCGAAAAGTCATATCTTCGAGGTTGCCAATAGGCGTTGGGACAATATATAATTTACCCATTTAAGCGAATTTTTTCTCGATGATTTCTATAAATCGTTGTTCATATTCTTCTTTTCCTTGCCAATCACCATAATCTGGTTTTACCATATCTTCGATAAAATTTTGAGCTTCTTCAAAACTGTCGAAAGTTATTAATTGGTTCATCACTCGGTTATAATCTTCGTCGCTATTGCCAAAAAGATGTTTTACAAAAGCAATTCTATCATTCAAACCAATAGATATTCCAGTTGCTTGTTTATCAATTGTAGTAACATTTTTAGGCTCAATATCTTTTGGACTTACTTGAATTTCGGCCAAAAGATCTTCTCTTTCCTTTTGAATAATAGACTCTTTTGGAAGTTCAAAATCTAATGAATTCTCCTTTGTTTTGTTATGTTCTACTTTTACAAAATGAGTTTGGGTATAATCTGCTCCTAACAACTCTTCAAAAGAAATTTGAATAGACTCAATTTTTTTTGGTGTTTCTGGCTCTTCTTCCGCTTCAACATCTAATTCAAAAGCAGGAAAAAACCCAATGTCATTTAATTTTGCTGGTTCCTCTGTTAGTATTTCAACTTCTTCACTTTCTCCTTCACCCTCTTCGTCAGGTTCTGTCTCGTTAAATTCAACTTCGGTTGGTGGAGTACTTTCTTCATCTGCTATTTCATCCTCATAAGTTTCTTCCTCAACCAATACTTCTTCTACAGCTTCCTCTTCGACAATTTCTTCCTCAACAACATTTTCAGTAACAACCTCTAACTTTGTCATCGCTGGCTTTACCTCCGACAAATGATTTTCTTCAAAAAATTGCTTCATTTTTGCCACAACTTCGGCTTGACCAATAGTAGGTTTTACTCCTTCAAAATGTTCCTCAACAAATTGTAGAATTGCCAATTTCTCATACAATCTTCTTGTTTCAATACACAATTGATTGATATCAGATTTGTTTTTCATTTGCAATATTCTGTGTGCAATGCTCATTAAGTCGGCTTCCAATTTTTTCTTCATAACTTTTGAAATTATAGTGAGTAAGGTGTGTCTTTTTTAATAAATTTGTTTCTGTACAAAGTAATAAAAACTAATCCTTTTTAAGGGCAGAAAAATACAAAATGTTTCTCGAAAATACAGTAAATCATAAAGAACAATTTGGTTGGATCGAAGTTATTTGCGGTTCGATGTTCTCGGGCAAAACCGAGGAACTCATTCGCAGACTCAAAAGAGCGCAATTTGCCAAACAAAAAGTGGAAATTTTCAAACCTGCCATCGACACTCGTTATCACGACGAAATGGTGGTGTCGCATGATGCCAACGAAATTCGTTCCACGCCAGTTCCTGCAGCCGCCAATATTGCTATTTTGGCTCAAGGTTGCGATGTAGTTGGCATTGACGAAGCTCAGTTTTTTGATGATGAAATAGTCAAAATTTGCAACGATTTAGCCAACCAAGGCATTCGTGTCATCGTTGCCGGATTGGATATGGATTTCAAAGGGAATCCTTTTGGACCCATGCCAGCCTTAATGGCTACTGCCGAATATGTGACCAAAGTCCACGCCGTTTGCACTCGCACAGGAAATTTGGCGAATTATAGTTTTAGAAAAACCGACAACGACAAACTCGTTATGCTCGGCGAAACCGAAGAATACGAACCTTTGAGTCGTGCTGCCTATTTTTATGCGATGAAAAAGGATGAGGAGAAATAAAACAAGAAACCCTTTCATATTTAAATTCTGAAAGGGTTTTTATTAATTTACATTTTTTAGCCAAATAATTAGTCTGTAGAAACACTATTCCCAGCATTACTCAATGTTTGTTTATCAATAATTCCTTGACCAGTTGGCGGTGCAGGTGGAGTTTGATTACTTAAATTCACACTTTTTCCTGTTGCTGGTGTTATCGTTAAAAATTTATTTAAAATTGAATTTATTTGAGAACTTGGTAAAGCGTTATTATTAAAACCGACATAATTATTAATAATAGAAGTTAATGAAGGCAATCCAATAAAAGCAAGTTTTGAGTTATAAGTTGCATTTATATCTTTAATATTGGTTAATAATGGAAAATTAATAGAAGTTAAATTTGAATTATTATAAATATCAAAATCATATCCACCAATAGTCGTTAGAACAGGAAATGAAAGCGAACAGATGGCTTTATTATCTACTATGTCAAGGTATCGATAAATAACTTTTAGGCCACTTACATTTACACTAGTTAAGGCTGTGTTACCTGATATGTCTAAATCTATTAGGTTCGTAAATGCACTTAAATCAACGGTTGTTAAAACTGATGTATTTTGTATCAGAACACTTTCTGTATAAGGCCCCATTTCAGCCGCTATTTGTGCCGCTGCTTCTGAATCAGTAATGTTACCTATCAATATAATAGTAGTTTTTCCTTTATTTTGACTGTTTCCAGAATACAACGCATAAGGCACACTCAATAATTGGCTTGTTCCTGTAATTGTGTAATTTGCACCGCCTGCTGGGTCAGTTTCGGTTTTTATAAAATAAATTCCCGAAGCCCAATTAATTCCTGCAAAAGTTCCCGTAACTGGTGTTCCTCCACCAATGGCTAAAGTTGCCAAACCATTTGCATTTGTTGTGGTTGTTTGTGTTTCTACATAAGCAGCTGTTCCATTAGCAGAACCTTGTAGAATACTAATTTTAATTCCTACTGATGTATTGACGACAAGTGAACCATCTGATTTACGAATTACCGATTGGTAACTCATTTTTTGTGGAGCTTGTGCAAATAATATTGTAAATGAGCAGAATAATAGCGCAATTAGAGTGATTTTTTTCATTTTATTTTTAGTGTTATTTGAGTATTATTTTTTGATAATTTTAAAAGTTTTTATAATCTTGTTATCGCTATTTACAGCAAGAAAATAAATGCCGCGTTGTAATTCTTGCATTGACACGTTTGTTTCAGAAGCTGTTAATTTTTGAAGTTTTGATAATGTTCTTCCATTTATATCATAAAGTTGATAGGACAATGAATTCCAGTTATCATCACTTATAACAAGATTTAATAAATCCGTTGCCGGATTTGGATACGCTGACATTACAAGATTAATTGCAGCAAAATCATCTTTTCCAAGGGTTACTATTTCATAAGGTTGTTGTACACCAAGAGTGACAAATCCTCCTGAACTGGTTTGACTTGTATAAGTTAATTGCCCAACAGAATAACTCGAAGAACCGCCAGTTCCTGTTGCAGTACTTCCTGAAACGGTTACACTTTCTTGAGAATAGCTTTTGGCAAACGAAATAATTGTTATGAGGAAGATTAAAAAATAGTGTTTGTTTCTTTTCATTAGTTAGGATTTAATATTTTGAATTTTAAACAATTTTTCTATTTCAGCAAATAAAACATCAGCATCCCTACTACTAGCATCATCTATTGATATTGTGTCGCCGGCAATAGTCTTTTGAATAAATTGATGTTTGAAATCTGTAAATTGGGTTATTGCTGCATTTGTACCTGGATTAATTCGGTCATAAGTTCGACAAGCACATACACAAATAGTGCAACCAGCATCCATCAATTCTTTCAAAGCATCAAAAACCAAATCATAACTATCTCCCCAACTCGAAATGCCAATTTTTATATTATTTCTAAATAAAATTGCTTTAAAGTCAATACCTATCGCTACGAAAGAACTACTTTCTATTTCATAGCCGTTTTTTTTAAGTAGTTCAAAAAGTTTTCCAATTGTTGTAGTTTTTCCAGCACCTCCTTTTCCTCTTAATCCAATAATTGTATTCATATTTACTTGTTTTTAATTACAATTTGTCTGTTTTTTAAACTATAACTTAACTAATACATAAGTTGAAATTGAAATATTTACATCGCAATTCTCTATATTCATTTAGTAAGTTAGAGATTACAAATTAATGAAATGTTTTTTATGTCATATTTTATTTTACGTTCTAATTTTTGTATATTTGGTTCTAAATAAGAACTAAAAATAGCATATTATGAAAGCAAATATTGGAGATAAAATCAGAAAAGTGCGAGAATTGAAAGGTTTTACCCAAGACTTTATGGCGGGAAAACTGGAAATGTCGCAACGTGCTTACAGCAAAATCGAAAACAACGACATCAAACTCGATTGGGGTCGAATTGAAGATATTTCCAAAATCCTTGATATAGAACCTTTCGATTTGGTTTCGTTTGATGATAATTTAGTTTTTAATAATTGCACTAATTCGGGTAAAGCTCACATAATGAATAATAATTTTCCTGACGAACTCAAGAAAAGCTACGAAGACCAGATTGATCATCTCGAAAAAGAAGTTTTGTTCCTGAGAGGATTGTTAGAAAAAAACTAATTCTATCTCTTGTACGGTTTTATTCTTTATATTTGTACGTACAAACCAAAATTCTTGTGCTATGGACACTAAACTCACTTTAAAGTTAGACAAAAACGTAATTGAAAAAGCAAAAATTTATGCTGCTGAGCATAAACACAGCTTATCATTTATGGTAGAAAATTATCTAAAAGCCGTTACTTCGATGAAAAAGACGGAAACAAATGATGAGATTAAAATATCTGATTTTGTCAAAAGTATAGCTATTGAAGGAGTAAATCTACCCGAAGATTTTAATTACAAAAAAGAAATTCAGGAAATATTATCTCAAAAATATGGCGCATGAAACTGTTTTTAGATGCTAATGTTGTTTTAGATTTAATTCTTAAACGCCAACCTTTTTTTGACAATATTGCCAAAATAGTAACCGTTGCTGAAAGTAAAAATTATACGCTTTGCGTATCGTCTGTTACATTTGTCAATGTAAATTATATTGCTTGCAAATTCACCAATAAAAAAAACGTTTTAGAAAGTCTAAAAATGTTGCGAATCCTTTTTGACGTATTGAGTGTTTCTGAGACAGAAATAGATAAAGCATTATATTCTAAATTCAATGATTTTGAAGATGCGGTTCAACATTATTGTGCGTTAAAAAACAATTGTAATTATATTATCACGAGAGATTCTAAAGATTTCAAAAACTCTGAAATTCCAGCAATGAGTCCGACAGAATTTTTAGCTTCAATAAAATTCTAAAATAAATACTATCCCATTTCTATTTTTTATAACTTTGATGTAAAATAAATTACAATGGATTTACAAACTAGAAAAATATCATTTGTGCAAGAATTTCTTTCTATTCAAAGCGAAGAGGTTGTTTCTCGCTTGGAAAAATTTTTGGAAAAGGAGAAAATTCAACTTTTTGAAAAAAAGCTAAAAACAAAAACTCAAAAAACATTAAACAAAGAAATTGACATTGCCATTGAAGACGCAAAAAACGGTAGAGTAATTGATGTTTTTGAACTTAAAGAAAAAGTTAAAAAATGGAGTTAAAAATTGCTTGGACTCAATTTGCTGAAAATCAATTGCAGGATATTTTTGGCTATTACAATGAAAAAGCGAATAAAAAGGTTTCAAATAAATTAGTTGTATCAATATTGGACAGAACAATTGATTTAATCAAAAATCCATATCTCGGTCAAGAAGAAGAATTATTAAAACATAGACCCGAAGGATTTAGATACTTACTAGAAAAAAACTACAAAATCATATATTGGATTGATAAAAATAATTCAGTCATCAATATTGCAAATGTTTTTAATTGTCGTCAAGACGAATTGAAAATCTTAAGAACTAAATGACTTTATCCATCCCAAACATCGAAAAAATTCTCCACGCTAAAAAGTTTGGAGACGCTAACGGCTCAATCGACACCATTTCAATCGATAGCCGTTCCTTGCAAAACAATAATAATACCTTGTTTTTTGCTTTAGTAGGGCCCAATAATGATGCCCATATTTACATTTCAAACTTAATCGAAAAAGGAGTCCAAAACTTTGTTGTTACCCATATTCCGGAAGAATTATCCAACAAAGCCACTTTTTTGGTTGTCGAAAATACCTTGGATGCCTTGCAAAAATATGCAGCTTATCACCGAAGTCTTTTTAAATTTCCGGTTTTTGGATTGACGGGAAGTAACGGAAAAACTATCGTCAAGGAATGGTTGAACTTTCTTTTGAACCCTGATTTCAACATCATCCGAAGTCCTAAAAGTTACAATTCGCAAGTGGGCGTTCCTTTATCTGTAATTTCAATAAACGATAAGCACAATCTTGGAATTTTTGAAGCCGGAATCTCGAAAATGAACGAGATGGAAAAACTGGAAGTCATTATCAAGCCAACTATCGGAATTATCACCAACATTGGTTCAGCACACGATGAAGGTTTTGAAGATTTGGAGAAAAAAATCAAAGAAAAACTAAAACTTTTTAAACATTCAAAACTAATCATTTATCAAAAAAATAAAGTTATTGACAGCCTTCTTGAATCTAAAATAAAGTCATTTTCTTGGAGTTGCACTGATGAAACTGCCGATGTTTTTATTTCTAAAAAGGAAAGCCAAGACAAAACTGTTTTACAAATCCGTAATGACAAAGACAATTTTGAAGTCCAAATTCCTTTTCAGGACGAAGCTTCGGTCGAAAATGCTATTACTTGTTTGATGGTTTTATTGAGTTTTAAATACGACAAAACAACAATTCAAAACCGAATGCAATGGCTTTATCCTGTTGAAATGAGGTTAAAGATTAAAAACGGAATCAATAATACCACACTGATTGATGACAGTTACAGTTCGGATTTTCAGTCGTTGAAAATTGCTTTGGATTTTCTGGAAAGCCAAAAGCAATACAAAAACAAAACGTTAATTCTTTCGGATATTTTCCAAAGCGGTTTGTCGAACCAAGAATTGTATTCGAAAGTTTCGCAGCTGATTACTTCCAATAAAATCAATCGTGTGATTGGTATTGGCGAAACCATTTCGGAATTCAAAAACCAATTTACAAACTGTATTACTTTTAGAAATACCGCCGATTTCTTTCTGAATTTAAACTATTTGAATTTTGTCAACGAAACCATTCTAATCAAAGGAGCGAGACATTTTCAATTCGAAGAAATAGTTGCCGCATTAGAAGAGAAAACACACGAAACGGTATTGGAAATCAACCTGAATTCCATAAGTCACAACCTGAGTTTTTTTAAATCAAAACTAAAACCGACCACCAAAATGATGGTTATGGTCAAAGCTTTTGGATACGGAAGTGGTGGATTTGAAATTGCCAAATTGCTCGAACACCACAAAGTAGATTATTTGGGCGTGGCTTTTGCCGATGAAGGAATTTCATTAAAAAATGCTGGAATTTCTTTGCCAATAATGGTTTTAAATCCTGAAACCACTAGTTTCTCGGCGATTATTCAATATAAATTAGAACCCGAAATTTACAGTTTGAAAGGACTAAAGGCTTTTCTTAAAATTGCCGAAAATCGAAAACTAAAACACTTCCCAATTCACATCAAACTCGACACGGGAATGCACCGTTTGGGTTTTGAAGAAGAAAATTTAGACGAATTAATTGCAATTTTAAAAGAAAATAAATTCGTAACCGTAAAAAGTATTCTGTCGCATATGGCAACAAGCGATGATTTAGAACATCAAGATTTTGCACATTCTCAGCTCAATTTATTCGAAAAATTATCGTCAAAATTGATGACAGAATTACAAATAAAACCAATTCGCCATATTTTGAATACTTCGGGAATTAGTAATTTTCCAGAATCTCAATACGATATGGTTCGCTTAGGAATTGGACTGTATGGTGTTTCCAATGATGTTGAAGAACAAAAATATTTAGAAAACGTAGGGACTTTAAAATCTATTATTTCACAAATCAGAACGATTCAAGCTGGTGAAAGTGTGGGTTACGGAAGACGATTTGTTGCCGATAAACCCGCCAAAATTGCCACAATCCCAATAGGTTATGCCGATGGAATTTCGAGACATTGGGGAAATGGCGTTGGTTTTGTGACCATTAACAATCAAAAAGCTACAATTATTGGCAGCGTTTGTATGGATATGTTGATGGTTGACATCACCGAAATCAATTGCAAAGAAGGAGATTCTGTGATTATTTTTGGCGAAAGCCCAAGCGTTTCTTACATTGCAGAACAATTGCAAACTATTCCTTATGAAATTCTCACCAGCATTTCCCAAAGAGTTAAACGTGTTTTTTATAGAGAATAATTATTAAAATTATGTTAATTTAATTTTTTTGTATAACTTTGTTACACAAAAAAACTTTTTTTAACTAAAAAATTAACATTATGGGATTTTTCGCGGATTTTAAAGCTTCTTTAATGAAGGGTGACGTATTAAGTTTAGCAACTGCGGTTGTTATTGGTGGTGCATTTGGCAAAATTGTTGGCTCTGCAGTCGATGATATCATTATGCCTATCGTAGGTTTGATAACTGGAGGAATAGATTTCACTCAAAAATTTATTGCACTTGATGGAAACAGTTATGCTGATTTAGCTGCTGCGAAAACTGCTGGAGCTGCCGTTATGACGTACGGGAATTTAGTACAAGCTATTATTAACTTTGTTATTATTGCATTCTTTATTTTTGTTATTTTAAGAGCTGCTGAAAAAGCTAAAAAGAAAGAAGAAGCTGCTCCTGTTGCACCAACTGGTCCAACTCAAGAAGAATTGCTTACACAAATTAGAGATTTGCTTAAAAAATAATACCGATTATGTTTTCAATATAGTCCAATAAAAATTGAACTATTTTCAAACTATATCGGCATTTCACAAAGTTTCAATTTCCGCTACATTATATATTCTAACCAAACCACGCCCAACAGCGTGGTTCTTTTTTTACATTTGTTACAAATATAACAATTTGTTATTTTTTGTGAACACGCTTGTTATCGTTTGAATATTCCTTACTTTTGTATCTCAAATTAGAACTAAAATTTAAAATAAATAATATGAAACTTGCAGTTGTAGGAGCCACTGGAATGGTTGGCGAAATAATGTTAAAAGTAATAGAAGAAACAAATTTTCCTTACACAGAATTAATCTTGGTTGCTTCTGAAAAATCAGTTGGAAAAATTATCGAATTCAAAGGACAAAAACACACCGTTGTAGGTTTGCAAACCGCTGTTGATATGAAAGCAGATATTGCAGTATTTTCGGCTGGAGGTCAAACTTCATTGGACTGGGCTCCAAAATTTGCAGCTGCAGGAACTACCGTTATCGACAATTCCTCGGCTTGGAGAATGGATCCAACCAAAAAATTAATCGTTCCTGAAATCAATGCGAACGAATTGACAAAAGAAGATAAAATCATTGCCAATCCAAACTGTTCTACGATTCAAATGGTATTGGCTTTAGCGCCTTTGCACAAAAAATACAACATCAAACGTGTTGTGGTTTCTACTTACCAATCCATCACTGGAACGGGTGTGAAAGCGGTTCAACAATTCGAAAACGAATGTGCTGGAATTGAAGGCGATATGGTTTACAAATACAAAATCAACCGCAACTGTATTCCACAATGCGATAGTTTTGAAGCCAATGGTTATACCAAAGAAGAAATGAAATTGTCGAATGAAACCAAAAAAATATTAGGCGACAATAGCATAGCAGTTACTGCAACAGCGGTTCGTGTGCCAGTAGTTGGTGGTCACAGCGAAGCAGTAAATGTAGAATTCAGCAATGATTTTGACGTAAACGAAGTAAGAACTATTTTGAGTCAAACCGAAGGTATTGTAGTTCAAGACAATCTAGACACTTTTACTTATCCAATGCCAAGATATTCTGAAGGTAAAAATGACGTTTTTGTAGGTAGAATTCGTCGTGACGAAAGCCAAGCAAACACTTTAAATATGTGGATTGTAGCAGACAACTTGAGAAAAGGAGCTGCAACAAACACCATTCAAATTGCACAATATTTGGTTGCACATAATTTGGTTTAAACCATTTTAATACATAACAAAATCCAGTTGACTTTAAATAATGTTAAAGTTAGCTGGATTTTTTATTTGCTATTTCTATATTTGCAGCAAATGAAAAAGAAATTTGTCATAGTAAATACTTTCTTAGCAGTTGCAGTATTGTTCTCTATGCTGTTTCAGTTTGTGCATAGTTATGAGCATTTGGCAAAACAACTTTCTGAAAAAGAATGCCACCACAAATACACTTCAAGGCACGAAATTACACATCAGCACCACGATGCAGAGCATTGTTTTGTGTGTCATTTCTCCGTTAGCAGTTTCGTAGCTTCGGATATCCATCATTTTGAATTTCAAAAAACAACATTTTCTTCTGGATATTCTTTTTTCAAATCCAAAGAAATAACCCAATTCTTTAAAGGAAGCCTTTTTGCGCTTCGTGCTCCCCCGATTTTTATTGTTTAAAATATTTTAGAAATTTCTAAAAGACTTAACAGGTTTTTAAAACCTGTGAGGTCTGAACTTCAATATAACAATAAATCATTTCAAATGAAAAAATTCATAATTACCCTAATGCTAGGGTTTTCGACTATACTATCCGCTCAAAATTCCGTTACAGGAAAAATAACCGATACTAAAAACCAACCCATAATAGGTGTTTCGGTTTATGCACCTGAATTACACAAAGGCACATCGACGGATGAAAACGGAAAATATACCTTGTCGAATATACCCACTGGAACTGCAAAACTGACCTTTGCCTTCACAGGGTTTGCAACTCAAAACAAAACTATCAATGTTCTGAAAAAAGAAAATATTCTCGACATTATTCTTGAAGAAACCGTTTTGCATATGGACGAAGTGATTGTTTCAACGGCTTTCAATAAAATTCAATCACAAAATGTGATGAAAGTAGAACATTCCACCATCAAAGAATTGCAGCAAAAAGGAACTTCAACCTTAATCGAAGGATTGGCAACTATTCCGGGGGTTTCACAAGTTTCTACGGGAACTTCCATAGGAAAACCGGTCATTCGTGGTTTGAGTGGCAACCGAGTTTTAGTCTATTCTCAAGGCGTTCGAATCGAAAATCAGCAATTTGGCGATGAGCACGGTTTGGGATTGAACGATGCCGGAATCGAAAGTGTCGAAGTTATCAAAGGTCCAGCTTCGTTGCTTTATGGGTCGGATGCTTTGGGTGGTGTTTTGTATTTCAATCCTGAAAAATTTGCCAATGCAAGCACTTTTACAACTAATTTTAGTCAGAAATTTTTCTCCAACACTTTGGGAAGCAATTCCTCTTTGGGATTAAAAACTTCCACCGAAAATTGGAAATTCTTGGCTCGCGGAACTTACAACACCCATTCCGATTATAAAATTGCCGAAGGAGATCGAGTGACTAATACGCGTTATAATGAAACCGATTTCAAAACTGGAATTGGCTACAGCAATTCGAAATTTTCGAGTGTTTTTCGTTACAATTATAATGATTTAGATTTAGGAATTCCCGAAGAAGGCATCGCTGAACAAACCACTAACAAAAAAACGGATTATCCCAAACAAGGTGTTTTCAATCATTTGTTGAGTTTGAACAACGTTTTCTTTTTCGAAAAATCAAAACTAGATGTCGATTTAGGCTACATTTCGAATGACAGAAGCGAATTTGAAGACAGCCAAGTGGCGATTTTGCATATGAAATTAAACACTTTTAATTATGATGCCAAATACTATTTGCCAAAATTAGGAAAATTTGAATCCATCGTTGGAATTCAAGGAATGCATCAAACCAACAAAAATTCTGGAGAGGAATATTTAATTCCAGATGCGACCACCAATGATTTTGGATTTTTTGGAACTGGAAATTACGAATGGAAATCGAATGTAATTCAAGCGGGATTGCGTTTCGATAATAGAAAAATTACGACAACTGCCCACGGAATTTCGGGCGAAGAAGGTTCGTTTGAAGCCATCGACAAATCATTCGATAGTTTTAATGCGTCTTTGGGATACAAAACCAACTTGGCCAAAGATTTGTCTTTGCGATTGAATGTGGCTTCTGGATTTAGAGCACCCAATTTGGCTGAACTAACCTCAAACGGGGTTCACGAAGGAACGAATCGGTATGAAGTAGGAAACTCTGATTTGAAAACGGAACAAAATGTGCAAACCGACCTGAATTTGGAATACAAAAGCAGTCATATCGAGTTTTTTGTCAACGGTTTTTACAACCACATCAACAATTATATTTACACCTCGCCAACAGGAGAAGTAATTGACGATAACGCGGTTTTCGATTATATTCAAAATGACGCCAAATTATTTGGTGGCGAAATCGGTGTGCATTTTCATCCGCATCCGTTAGATTGGTTGCATTATGAAACTAGTTTTGAAACCGTTACGGGCAAAAAACAAAATGGCGATTATTTGCCTTTGATTCCTGCCAACAATTGGAACAACACCATCAGAACCGAGTTTAAGATTAAAAACTGGTTGGAAGATGGTTTTGCTACTTTGAATGTTTCCTCAACTTTTAATCAAAACAATGTGAGTGGTTTTGAAACAAAATCGAATGGATATACTTTGCTAAATCTTGGTTTTGGTGGAACAGTGAAATTAGGAAAAACTATTTTTGACCTTAATTTGAATGCCAATAATTTATTGGATAAAGAATATACAGCACACCTTTCCCGATTAAAAACCGATGGAATTCCAAATATGGGAAGAAATATTGTTTTGGGAGTGAATTTTAATATTTAGAAGAAATAATCTACAGCAAATAAATTTAATAGAAGCAACATTAATGCTAAAAATACGTTATATCCTATGAGTTATTTGAAATAAATTTGGTGAAGGTAACTTCCTTTTAGAAAAAATACACTTATATTTGCGGATAATCTCTTAATAAAAAAAACATGAAAAAAACCACTTTGTTATTTGTTTTTGCATTATTATTGAATTTTGCAACTGTTTTTGGACAAGCCAGAAAAGAATTGAACTTTGGTCTTGTGGGTATTAATTATGAAATTCCTGTACATAAGGACATCACTATTGCTCCTGGTGTAGGAACTAGTTTAGATTTAGACTGGGTGAATTTAGGAGTAAAGGGCAACTATTACTTTGATAATTTATTCGGTATTTCTGATGATGCTTGGGATGTATATGGTGGAGCAAATGTTGGATATTCCATTTTTAATGGAGATGATAACGGTGTTGATGAAAGTGATATGAATCTTGGTCTTCAATTTGGAGGACGTTATTTTTGGAACGACAAATGGGGATTTTATGTAGAAATTGCCGGTGGAAATATTTCCGGCCTATCTCCTGGAATTGGATTAACAGTGAAGTTATAAAAATCATAACAAATGTCATAACAAATGCCTGAAAGAATTTTTTTTCAGGCATTTTTTTATGAACTAAACTTTCCATTTAAAATAGTACAGATAACAAAATGATAACAGTACATTATTTTTCTCTGCCTCTCGATTTACTGTAAATTTTTAATATTCAATCTTACCAATATGACGCATTATGCGAACAATTTTGGCTTTTCGGTTATTGATATAAGACGAAGAACTTGTAGCTGAATATTTCCTTGGATTGGGCAAAATAGCGGCAATTCCGGCGGCTTGCATTTTCGTAAGACTTGTGGCATCTTTCCTGTACCAATGTTGGGTTGCGGCTTGAGCTCCATAAATACCATTCCCCATTTCGATACTGTTGAGATAGACTTCCATAATGCGTTCTTTTCCCCAAATTAATTCTATCAAAACGGTGAAATAAGCTTCAAGTCCTTTGCGGAGATAACTTCTACCTTGCCAAAGAAATACGTTTTTGGCGGTTTGTTGCGAAATAGTACTTCCTCCTTTTATTCTTCGGCCTCTTTCGTTGTTTTTGTAGGCTTTTTGCATAGCTGTAAAATCGAAACCATTATGAGTCAAAAAAGTCCCGTCTTCGCTGGCTATTACTGCTTTTTGCAAATTGGTCGAAATATTTTCGATAGGTTCCCAATCGTGGCTAAAATAATTTTCTTTGCCTGCAGCTTTATTTTCAATAGTTCGAATAACCATCAAAGGAGTGAACGGAACTGGCACAAATTTGTAAAGCACCACAAAAAAAATAGACAATCCAAAAAACCACAGCATTGCCTTAAATAAAAAACGAGTCACTTTTCTTTTGAAAGTTTCTGAATTGTGTGTTTTTGAAGATTTCGATTTTTTTGCTGTAATTTTTGTTGCCATTATACTGAATCAAGGAATTTTTATAAAAATAATATTTTTTGCCACATCTATAGATGTTTGGAATCATTTTTTTATGATATTTACAGATGCAATAATATTCTTTATAATAAATTACACATTCTTTTTCTTATAAAAAATATAAAAAATAGCTTTTTATCGCATATTATTACTCTTTGTCGATAAAATTTTATTGCTTTCTAAAATATTTATTATAGATTTGAAATTCCTAAACCAAAATTATTATGAAAAGAATTACTTATTTAACATTATTTTTAGTGTTTTTTACTGGTGCTTTATTTGCGCAAAAAAGCACGCCACTCGAAAGAGCCAATAAATATTTAAAAGAAAAAGGAGAGGTAATATTCACCTTTAAAGCCAAAAACGAAAGGCAATTCTATGAATTGAATGATATTTTATCTGTTAGTCACAGACATGTGGATCGAAAAATTTTAGAAGTTGAGGCTTATGCAAATAAGGTACAATTCGAAAAATTTCTTACTTACGGATTGCCATTCAATGTAACAGCTTCTAACAATGAAATTCTAGAAGAGGTTCGCACCACAAAAAACGGCAAAATCGCAGGGACTTGGGATACTACTTGGGATGCTTATCCAAAATATTCCGAGTATGTTGCCAAAATGAACTATTGGGCAACGACATACCCAAACTTATGTACGCTGCAAAGTATTGGAACAACTCAAAACGGAAGAACATTATACGTTCTAAAAATTTCTGATAATGCTTCGTCTGATGAAACGGAGCCGGAATTTTTTTACACTTCATCAATGCACGGTGACGAGATTACTGGATTTCCAACGATGTTGCACTTTATAGATTATCTTTTGACAAATTATGGCTCATTATCTGAAATTACTAATCTAGTAAATGGAACCGAATTGTATATTTGTCCATTAGCAAATCCAGATGGTTCCTTCAAAACAGCTGGAAATGATATTATGAATTCAACTGGAAATACAGCGACAAGATCAAATGCAGCTGGAGTTGATTTAAATAGAAATTATCCTGACCCAATTGGTGGAATACACCCTGATGGACTTGCATACCAACCAGAAACTTTAGCTTTTTTGAATTTTGAACAAACCAGAAATTTTGTACTATCTGCCAACTATCACGGAGGTGCAGAAGTAGTGAACTTCCCTTGGGATACTTCTACAGCCGCAACAGGTGCCTCTGCAGTAAGCACACATCCACACGACAATTATTTTAAATATGTTTCACAAGAATATGCTCAATTATGTCAAAACGCTGATGGCAATTTGAATTATATGGATGATGTGTATGGTACTGGACAATTTCCAGGAACAACAAACGGAGCCATTTGGTACACAGTTAAAGGAGGAAGACAAGATTGCAACAACTTTTTCAATCATACTAAGGAAGTAACCGTTGAAATTTCTGCGATAAAATTTATTGCAGCTGCTAATTTACCTTTCCATTGGGACAGAAACAAACAAGCACTTTTGAATTATGTAAAACAAGCCAGTTACGGGTTGCAAGGTATAGTAACTGACGCATCTGGCAACCCAATTCATGCAAAAGTTTATATAAGTGGAACACTTGATAACTCAGGCGCATGGGTTGAAACTTCTGCTACAAAAGGAGATTATCATAAAGTACAAGTCGCAGGAACTTATAATGTGATTTTTGAAGCACCTGGGTATGCAACACAAACAATCTCAACAACAATTACTAATGGAGTTGCCACAAATTTGAATGTAACTATGATTCCAACAACAGGAATTCCAAATGCAAGTAGTGATGTTGCCATTTGTCAAGGACAAACAACTAGTTTAACTGCAACTGGAACAGGAACCATAAAATGGTATAATGCTGTAAATGCAACTACTGCAGTAGCAACTGGTGCTTCATTTACCACACCAGCATTAAACACAACGACTTCTTATTTTGCGGAAAGTGAAGTGACGCCAGCTAATGTTGGTCCTGCAACTGCAACGGGAACTTCAAGTACAAATACAGCTGTAGCCAATAGGTATTTAATTTTTAATTGTACTACACCTACAAAATTAAAATCAGTGTTGATAAGTGCTTCAGCAGTTGGTCAGATTTTAGTAGAATTACAAGATAATACAGGCAAAATGTTGGAATCAAAAGTGGTTCGATTAACTACTTCGGGAAGTCAAGATATAGCTTTAGATTTCTTTTTGCCCGTTGCAAATGGCTTACGATTAGTTTCAAGACAAATTTCTTCTACTAATTTAACAGTTGCTACATCTGGAATTACCTATCCGTTGACAAACGGAATAGTTTCAATTACGGCAAATAGTGGAACAGGAACTTTCTTGCCATTCTTTAATTGGAAATTTGCTCCTGTAAAAGGATTAAGAGACGAAGTAGTGGTAACAGTAAATCCTGTTGCTACTTTAGCTGCAATTTCTCCTACCACAATTTCATCAGGCGGAGGTGATTTCACTTTAACGGTAAATGGAACTAATTTTGTAAATGGTGATGCAATTATTAAATGGAACGGAACAGATAGGGTTACTACATACGTCAGTGCTAATGAACTTACCACTACAATTCCTGCTAATGACATTGCTGTTGGTGGAACTGCTACAGTTACTGTAACCAATAGCTGTGGAACAACTAGTGGGCAAACTATTGCTATAACATCAGTTTGTGCTCCTGTTGCTGATCTTTCCGTTTTACCAATAGTAACTGATCAATGTTCTGCTTCTGCAACAGCACCAACAGCAACAAGCAGTTGTACTGGATCTACAATCGGAACCACCTCAACAGTTTTCCCTATTACAACACAAGGAACAACTATTGTGACTTGGACTTATAATGATGGAAACGGGAATACTTCAACGCAAAACCAAACCATAATTATAGACGACGCTATTAGTCCGGTAGCTGATTTGCCAACTTTAGCCAATGCTACTGGACAAACAACTGTTATCCTCATTTTGTTTATGCCAGTTCCGTTTTGCACTTAAAGTGTTGTATTCATTGACTTTATAAAAAATGACTATGCAATTTTAAGCAACAAAAAGCAACGAAATACTTGTTTTGTTATACCAATTGTTGTACCTTCGTATCACGTTGCACCCAATTGAAAGACTAGTATTTACAACACTTTCACTCTTTTGCATTGCTTTACAAATATAGTACAACATTTCTAATTTCCTAACACTATGGCATCAATTAAACTAATTTTAAGAACACATCAGGCAGACCAAACCGGACACAGCCCTTTGTATATCCGAATTATAAAAGATAGAAAAACGAAATTTATCACTGCTGGAGTGAAGCTCAAAGAGAACGAGTGGGATGAACTAAAGCAGAAAGTAAAAAAGAACCATCCAAACAGTGCCAGGATGAATGCCAACCTATCTCAAAAAATTGCAGATGCAGAAGGTCAAGTTGCCGATATGGAAAGAAAGATAAAAACGGTTTCCATCAAAAAACTAAAGGAAGCCATCAAAGGAAAAGAAGTGCCAAACTTTTTTCAATATGCTGAAGCTCGTTGCGAAAAAATTAAAGGTAGCGTTTCGTATGGGACTTATAAAAACTACACACTATACATCAAGAAATTTGAAAAATATGTTGGAACGAAAGATGTTTACTTCGATGATATTACGGTTTCAGTTCTCAAAGACTATATGGCTCATATGGGAAATGTTTCAAAAAACGGAGCAACCACGCAACGTTATTCGATTATGATCTTGGCAATAATGTTCAAAGAAGCCATTAAGGAAGATATCATTCCGGAATATATGTATCCATTCAATAAATTGACATTAAAAAAAGATACCGAGAAAAGAGTATTTCTAAACAAAGACCAAATCGAAAAACTAACCAATTTAGAGCTTAAAGAAGGCAAGAAAGCCGATTTATGGCGTGATTTATTCCTTTTCTCTATTTATGCCGGAGGATTAAGATTTAGTGATGTTATCGAGCTGCAATACACCAATTACAATATTGAGGAGCAAAGAATAAGCAAAGTAATCCGCAAAACAGGAAGATTACACCAGTTTAAAATTGGAAAAGTGGCAATAGATATTTTGAATAAATACAGAAAGGAAGATGCACAACCAGATGATTATATTTTCCCAATTATCACCGATAAAAAAATGTACAACAAGAGCGAAGAAATTCGTTACTTCATATCACAAAGAGAAAATCATTCCGCAAATTTTCAATTGAACAGAATGGGTAAAATGTTGAAATTACCGTTTCCACTTTCGTTCCATTTATCAAGACACAGTTTTGCTACGAATGCGTTAAACAATGGTATGAGAATAGAGCACGTTTCTAAATTAATGGACCACACAAACATCAGTACAACGCAGATATATGCCAAAATCATAAGTGAAGAATTAGACAAAGCTGTTGACAATTATATCTTCTAATTAGCTGTAAAACTTCAACGAGGGTAAAATTTACCTTCGAAAATAAAACGAAGGTAAAAAACATTAAAATTTACCTTCGTTCGTTTCAGTCCCAATAAAATAAGGGAAAATAAAAATTGTTAATAACTCATTTAAAATCCTTTAACAAGGATTTTTTTTAATTTATAATTTTACGAAATAGAAATCTAGTAATTTTTAAAGCAAACAAAACGAAAAGTAAATGAGTGCTATTTGGACTACAAATAACTCAATTAAAACATCAAATTTTAAACCGCTTTTAATTACAATTTTTAAAGAAATGAACATCAAAAAAAGCAATATTACAATTGAATTCAAAGGAACAAAATATGCAAACAGCTCCGTTTGTAGAATTATTGGCTGTGCCACAGGCACAAGCCAAAAATCCTTTGTTTGATATAATTATTGAAGACAAAGTCAATATTCAAAATTATTGCAATGCTCTAATTGCAAAAATATTAGAACTCAAACAATCCCACTTTCCTGCATTTATCGATTATCAATTTAACCTGGTGACAAACCCGGAGATATGGATTTGTAAGCTCGAAAAATTATTAGCCAACAATGAAGCTATTTTTAGTTCCAAAACGGCAATGAGTAGATACAATAAACTCTACATTTTAATTGAGAAAAAACGAACTGAGCTGCAATCTTCGAGCTTAAAAGAACAAGTTTCAAAAACTCCAAAAAGACTTATTAACGCAGAAAGTGAAGAAAGGTATTTTTCATTTTCAGAAGTTAAAAAGCACATAGGAACACTAACTAATTATTCAGATAAAATCCTTTATTTGAATGAGGAAATGTGCGAATACAAACAATCAGAAGTATATTTCATAAATAATAAATTGCTGGATTATAAAAAGCAATGCAAAGCTTTATTGAAACAAATCCAAAATGAAAAAATCTTAAAATGTCAATTAGAGAAGGAGCAACAAGAAGAAAAAAGTAAAATTGCTTTAGAGATAAAACCAACATTCAAAATCCAAATAAATGGTCCAATTAATATCTTAACTGATGTTTATAAACAAATGATGTATGAGGTAAAGCCAAACGGAAAACCTTATATCCAAAATAAAATTAAAGTCATTGCAAAATTCATTTGCGATAATTATGTAGACGAAAAAGGGAAAGAGCTGTCAATGCAGACAATTCTAACATATTTGTCCCCAACTCGAACAGACAAGAACCCAAACAACGATTGGAAAATTAAACTGTAGTCCGATTTTTTCTAAAATTAACATTTCAACTTCTTACTATTCATATGGGCTTACAAACTATTTAGTCCGATAAGACCAAATAAGTCTAATCGGACTTTTTTTTATTTCTTCCATTTGCACCATAACAATTTAAAACTTTTAAAAATGGATGCAATTATCTTCACAAAAGACCAGTTCACAGATCTAATGACAAAATTAGACACTATTCAAAGCCAAATTAGTCTAAAGGCAGACCCGAAAAAAGAAACGTTTTTAGACAATCAAGAATTTCTATTATTGATGAAAATTTCAAAACGTACAGCTCAAACCTGGAGAGACGAAGGTAAAATTTCATTTAGTCAAGTTGGCAACAAAATCTACTACAAACTTTCTGATGTAGAAAAATTGCTAACAGAGCATTACAACAAATCTTTCAAAGGTCGATAGTATGTGCAGCTGTAACGGAACTTGTGAAGTTTGCGATTGCAAACTTCACGCAAGTGAGAACCAACAACGAGCAACCAACAACTATCAAACTTAAAAAATGGTAACACTATTCAAAAACTTCAACGAGGTTGTAGAACACAAAACAATGGCTACAATTCTGGAAGAGATTAAAACTGGCAAGTACAAACCAGGAATTATTTACTTGCGTAAATCACTGGCTGAAAAGAAAGAAGAAGCATACAACAAAGCCAAAAAATCGCTACCGGCATTTACACCTTCAGGGAAATTTGTTGGTGGAAGAAAGTTGGAATTCCTAACCGAATACTCAAAGTTTATAATCTTAGACATCGACAAATTAAGTGCTGCCGATTTGCAAAATGCAAAGCATTTGGCCAATCAATCCGTGTTCACTTTTGCAAGTTTCGTTAGTCCATCAGGTAATGGTTTAAAAATTCTAGTAAAAATTGAAACACCAAAAGCCGAACACAAAGAAACGTTTCTAAAAGTTCAAGCACATTACGAGAGTTTTCTAAAATTGGAAATTGACAAGTCGGGCAAGGATTTAACCAGGTTATGTTTTTATTCTTGGGATGAAAATTTATACTTAAATGAAAATGCAAAGACCTTTGAAACAGCAAATTCAGTCGAAGTGCCTTTAATTGAAACACAGCCAGAACCCAAAACTAAAAAACCTGAACCGCTTTTAGATTACTATGCCATTTACACCCATTGCGTAAATTTTACAGAAAAAAAAGTGCAATACGTGAATGGTAGCCGGAATGTGTTCGTCCATCAATTAGCGTGTAATTTAAACCGAAAAGGCATTTCATTACAACAAGCATTGGGTTATGTTTTGAGTGATTTTGGCTATGATGAAAAGGAAGTAACTCAAGCCGTGAATAGTGCCTACGGCAATATCCACGAATTTGGGAAATCCGAACAGAAACAAACAACCAATAAACCAAAAGAAAAAAGCAATTATTCGTTAGAAGATGTTTTAGATGAAGACGACGAAGACAAACCTAAACCAACACAAATAGACCGTTTAGAGCTGTTTTTATCAAACAAATATGTATTTCGGCACAATATCGTTTCGGGTAAGTTAGAGTTTCAGTATTTCGGAAAAAAGAAGTGGAATGTTATGAATGATTTTATTGAAAATTCAATGCTTCGTGAGTGCTTAAAAGGAAGATTAAAAACAAACTTATCATCTTTACGAAACTTATTGTATTCTGATTTTTGTCCGTTGTACAATCCATTCGAAGATTACTTCCATAATTTGCCAACTTATGATGAAAAAACCGATTACATTACTGATTTAGCAAACACCATAACAACAACAAAACAAGACCTTTGGCAGCAATGTTTTAAAAAATGGTTAGTGGCAATGGTGGGTTGTGTTTTGGACGATAAAGTAATAAATCATACAGTAATCGTTTTCAGTGGCAAACAAGGATTAGGTAAAACAACTTGGGTAGAAAGATTGGTTCCTAAACAATTGAAGGAGTATTTATTCTCTGGAACCATAAACCCAAACAACAAAGATACGTTGGTGCAACTGGCAGAATGTATGCTTATAAACTTGGACGAATTAGAAAACCTAAACCGTTCCGAAATTGGCAGCTTAAAAGAGATCATTACAAAAACCCAAATAAGAATGAGAAAAGCCTACGGACACAACAACGAAACAATGCCCAGAAGGGCATCGTTTGCCGGAAGTGTCAACACAGCTCAGTTCTTAAACGACAGTACAGGAAGCAGAA
>ENA-UOWO01001389-UOWO01001389.1-activated-sludge-metagenome-genome-assembly--contig:-NODE-1389-length-32354-cov-12.695935_pt1 | contig 32354 bp, 21 predicted proteins | sample MGYA00238148_ERZ761564 | MGnify/ENA primary metagenome ERZ761564 (study PRJEB28885, sample SAMN05720194) | activated sludge metagenome | isolation source: Anaerobic digester | place: USA...
TTGTCGAAATAATAATAGGTATCCGTCGTCCAGCTGATCTCCACACAATCGGGCCCAATGGCAATGGCGGGGATGTCTTCCTTGGGTGTTACGTTGATTTCGTATTCTTTCCACTGGTTAACCCCCGACACGGAGACCCGCCCCAACTCCATCCAGCCTGGTCCATTCGTAGGGCAACCAAAACGCTCGTTGCCTCGGCCAAAAGGCAAATTTTTGCAGTCGGTCGTACCATAAAATACTACATCCATCGGCGGGGAGTTGATGGCATGGGTAAAGCCGATCCAAAACTTGAAGCGGTAGGCGGTGTTGGCCTTAAGTGGGCCTAACAAACAGGCTCCGGTATATTCTTTCCATTGGGGGTTGTTGTTTTGATTGCCAAAAGTGCCATTGCGAAACCCTACAATGGCGTCCCCATCGGGGAAAGGCAGTGGTGCCGGGAGGCTGGGACGCCCGATCCAGCCGCAATTATGAATGTAATCGGTGGTGGCTTCCGAGGCCTGGATCCAGGTGACCGCGCAGTTGAGCTGTGAACGGTCTTGTGGACAACAATTGAATTCTTCAAAAGAAGGATTGGGAATCAGGGAAATGGGCTCAATAACCTTGCACTTACAATCTGCGGTATCGTTGAGGTCGATGAATCCGTCGCCATCGTCGTCAAGGGCGTTGTTGCAAATTTCAATACGGGAGTTTTGTGCACCCGCTTGCCCCAGAGAAAACAGGGCCAAACCCAAGGTAATGATGAGCAATCTCATAGGTTAGTGGTCTTGGATGGATAATCGGTGTTTAAGCTGTTAATTTACGATGCACATATTGACCCTGAAAACAGGGTATTAAGATAGGAGAATATTTGGAATTGTATGGAGGAGCTGGGAAAGATTGTGAAAATTGGTCGGGGGGTGGCAGAAATGGGGGTGAAGTATCTCTACCTGTGTCACTTTGTCTCTTAATTAATGCGGGTTCTCTTCCATTCTGTCATCACCACCTGCACCGCCAACATCCCCAAAATCACCGCGCCCCCCACGATCGTCCATAGCCCCGGTTTTTCGCCATAGCCGATGAACACCCAAAGTGGATTCAGGATGGGTTCCATCATGGCGAGCAGCACACTTTCGATGGCCAGGGTACGTTTCAGGCCGTAGTTGAACAACATGTATCCTACTCCGATCTGGATCACGCCGAGGATAAAAAACAAGGTCCAGTGCTCCAGCGTGGGCGTAGCCGATTGCAGGTACCAGGGCAGGCAAATCAGGGCGATGAAGATGTTGCCCCAGAACAGTCCTGCGTCGTAGTTCTCGGGTTTGTTGTAGCGTTGGGTGAGCATCATGGCGGCCAGCATGACGCCTGACAACAGGGCAATGAGGTTGCCCTTGAGGCTACCTCCACCCAAGTCTTCGGCAAAAAAGAGCAGCATGCCCAGGGTACATACCACTACGGTGATGATGTTGAGGCGGGTGAGTTTGAACTTGAACAGGATGGGCTCCAGCAAAAAGACATAAATGGGCGCCGTGTACTGCAACAACACCGCATTGGCCGCCGTGGTCATCTTGGTAGCAACCACAAAGCAGGTGGCCAGGGCGGTATACTGTAATCCTACCGCCACGACCATGGGTGTGAGCGTCAGTGCCCGTCGCCGGAATACCGTCAAAAAGGTCAGGGCCGCAAATACCGATCGGTAAAAGAGGATGGTAAAGGCATCGTAGGGCAGTAACTTGATACAGAGACCGCCGGTGCTCCAGACCGTCGCACCGATTAGAACGGCGAGGACGCCAAGGCTGTGTTGGTTTTTCATGAGGGTTCGAGGGTTCGAGGGTTTGGGGGTTCGGGGGTTCTTTAGCATTGGAAACCCAACCCTCGAACCCCCGAACCCTATTTCTTGTACAACTCCGCTCCCGCCTTCTCATACTTATCCCCCGCCTTCCACTGTGGGCGTTGGGCATTGTCGGCGATGAGGCGAGCGAGGTTGGCAAAGGATTGGCAGTACTTGAGGAAATACGGCATATCGATCGATTCGGCCTGATCGGCCACCTGGTGATAATATTTGGAGATCACGTCGTCAAACTTGGTGATGCCCGGGCTATAGTTCAATGCAGGAACCCCTTTGGAGGCAAACGACACGTTGTCAGAACGATCGAAAAGGTTTTGTTCGGGAGCAGGCTCGGGAAAAACCTTGAGGTTGACCCGGTTGGCCGCCTCTTCCACCAGCGCGTCTGTGCCGGTACGGCTCCAGCCGATGATCGAGATGTGTTCGGTGCTGTTGTAGCCCGCGCCGTCGGTGTTGAGGTTGAAAATACACTGCTTAAGCGGAATCAGCGGATTTTCGGAATAGTATTGGCTGCCCAACAAACCCAGTTCTTCGCCCGTTACGGCCAATAAAATGATCGAGCGTTTGGGGCGCTGTAGTGACAGGGACTTGGCAGCGCTGAGCAGTGCAACGGTTCCCATCGCGTTATCACGGGCACCGTTGAAGATGCTGTCCTCTTTGGAGTAGGCACCACCGCCTTCTTTGCCGACTCCAACGTGGTCGTAGTGGGCACTGAGGATCAGGTATTCATTCTTGAGTTCGGGGTCGCTGCCTTCAAGGATACCGACTACGTTTTGGCTAGGCACCATGCGGCGCGAAAAACCTGAACTCATCAGATTGGCCTTGAACTTTTTGCCCGCTTGCAGGTCTTTGATGTCGCTGATGTCGGTTTTTTCCTTCATCCAGCCGTAGATCATCTTGCTAGAGGCCTTGGGACCTTCTTTGGGGGCCACCCCCAGGCTTTCTTTGCCAAAATAACTGGTGAAGAAATTCCAGGGGAAGCTCAAGCGGTACAACTCGATCAAACCCACCGCACCACGCTCATAGGCCCAGTCGCGTTTTTGGCCCATGGCCCGAAAGACGGCTTGTGGGGCGGATTCATTGGGCGGGCCGGGCAATACCACCACGATTTTACCTTTGACGTCTTTGCCTTTATAATCGTCTTGCCCTGTTTTTTCGTCAATCCAGCCATGGCCTGCAAAAACGACTTCCACCTTGTTCAGGGTCGCCGCATCTCCGGTCATGATGATGAAGTCTTCCTTGAACTTATAGTCGGTTTTGCCAATCATCAAACTGGCGGTAGCTGGCGGTGTACTGGCCTGAAACCCAATGGGCTGAAAATAGCCATTCAGTCCTGGCGCAGGTTGATAGCCGTAAGTGCGCAGGTGTTCGGCAATGTACCGCGCCGCAATGAGGTTTCCATTGGATCCCGTGCGGCGTCCTCCCAATTCGTCGGAAGCCAGAAAGCGCAGGGGCACTTCTACTTCGGCCTGGGTTAGGGCGAATTCAGGAGCGCTGGTTTTTTGGGCAAAGGCGGTAAAGCTCAAACCCAAAAGGAGGGAAAGTAATGTTGTTTTTTTCATATTAGAACTTTGGTTAGTTGAGGAGTTTAGGAAGTTGAGAAGGTTGAGGCTACCGCGAGCGGCATAACGCAAGCATTTTATTCCTACAATGGAATCTCGACCCACAGCTCTACTTTACATTACCCGATGCATGCTTGCGGCAGTTGTGTCGGTCGCGGTAGCCTCAACCTTCTCAACTTCCTCAACTCCTCAACCAATTAAAAAAGTATCCTTTCCAAATTAGCTGGCGAATAATTCACCGATTTCAAGGTCTTGTGGTCATCCTCTCGGTACACTAAAAAGTAAGGTGGTACCTCGCGGATGTAACTTTCCACGCCGCGTTCCTGTTGGTAGTAGGCGGCGGTGGCTTGGGCTTCGGCGAGGGTTTGGCAAACTTTGCTCATGTTGGAGCGTTGCACTTCATCAAAAAGTTCGCGGAATTTTTCACCCATCCCAAACTCCAATACTGCACCGCTGAGCACGTACTGGATGTCGCAGAGGGCATCAGCAATTTCGACCAGGTCACCTTTGGCGATGGCGGATTTCAACTCGGCAACTTCCTCTTCCAGCAGGGCCACGCGCAGGCGGCAACGCGACTCGGCGGGAATACAAGGTTGGGGCTCGATGGGGTGTTGAAAAGTGCGGTGAAATTCGGCTACCTGATTGAGTGCATCCAATTGTTCCATAGAAAGTATATTTGTGGGCGCAAAATACACGATTTCACAAGAATTAGTTGCTGCAAATATTAGCTTTGCAACGCTTTTGATCAACCATTAAAATCTCTGGCTAAAGTGAACGGTACCAACAGATACTTCGACCTGATTGACCAAACCTTCTATTTTCCACAAGAAGGTTTCGACATCGATGCAGATGGATACCTGGTTTTCAACGGTGTACCCTTGATGTACCTGATTGAAAAGTATGGAACGCCACTCAAGCTGACCTACCTCCCCAAGATTGGGGCCCAAATCAAAAAAGCCCGCAACTTGTTTACGCGAGCCATGAAATCGCTGAATTACAATGGCAAATACCAGTATTGTTACTGTACCAAAAGCAACCACTTTAGCTATATTTTGGAAGAGGTAATCAAACACGATGTACAGCTGGAAACATCTTCAGCCTTCGACATTGATCTGATCCGCAAGTTGTACAAAAAGGGCCTGATTGACAAAGACATCACCGTGGTGTGCAATGGCTTCAAACCCGATCACTACAAACAGCGCATTGTAGACCTCATCCACGATGGATTTGAAAACGTGATTCCGGTGTGTGACAACATTCAGGAAATTGAATATTACGAGCAACACCTTCAAGGAGTGTGCAAAATCGGCATCCGCGTAGCGACGGAGGAAGAGCCCAATTTTGAGTTTTACACCTCCCGTTTGGGCATCCGCAACTCGGATGTATTGCCGTTTTTTAATGAAAAAATCAAAAACAACCCCAAGTTCAAGCTCACTTTGCTCCACTTTTTTGTCGATACCGGCATCAAAGACAGTTTGTATTATTGGGGTGAACTCCGCAAGGCGGTGCGCTTGTACGCCCAATTGCGCCGCGAATCTGAAGATTTGGGTATCCTCAACATCGGCGGTGGCATGCCCATCCGCAATTCGCTGGGTTTTGAGTTCGACTACAAGTATATGATCAAGGAGATTGTCAAAACCATTCTCCAGGCTTGCCAGAAGGAGCAGATTCCCGAGCCCGATTTGTTCACAGAGTTTGGCAAATACACCGTGGGGGAAAGTGGCGCGACGCTGTTTTCGGTTTTGGCTCAAAAACAACAAAACGACGCAGAGCGCTGGTACATGATCGACAACTCCCTGATGACAACGCTACCCGACGTTTGGGGCATCGGTGAACGTTTTATCTTGTTGCCCATCAACAAGTGGTACAATGAATACCAGCGGGTCAACATCGGGGGCTTGAGCTGCGACAACTCGGATTATTACAATGCCGAGGTGAACCAGGCGCAGGTGTATCTCCCTACTTTTGAAAACGGCGAGCCGGAGCCTTTGTTCCTGGGTTTTTTCCATACCGGAGCCTATCAGGACCAGATCAGCGGTTATGGCGGGATCAAACACTGTCTGATCCCTTCGCCCAAACACGTGCTCATTTACAAAGATCCGCAAGGCAATATCGTGGATCGTTTGTACCAAGCGGAACAGACTTCGGATGAAATGCTGAAAATATTGGGCTACGAATAGCGTTAGTTTTTTTTTAATCCTGAAAACAAAAACACCTAGACATGAAAAACCAGATTGTTTTTTCCCTTGAGCAAAACAAGTTGTACCTGCTGGATGATGCAGGCAACCTACAAATTTTTGAGCTCAGCACAGGATTAAGCATCAGCCAGTTCAATGGTGCGTTGAGCATTATCCCGCTGGTTCCTTTTTCGGCGGATGAAGTTGTGCGCAGCCTGCGCTTGTCGCCCGACCGTGCGCAGATGAACGTTTCATTTGATGGCAATGCCGGGGTCTTGTCCATCGTCTTGACGCCCCTCTTCCCGAGTACTGCTTCTGCCATTGCGGGAGGGGGAAAAATGAAAGTGGGTTCCATGGATTTAACCCTGAGTAGAAATACCTTGAGTGCGGTTGCCGTAAACCTCGGCACCAGTGAACAGGTGGGGTCTCCTGCGGATTCCAACGAAACCAAACTGGAATGGTACCTGCTTGACCTCAATGCATTTGCACTCAATGTTTTGGTTGAAGGTGGAGATTTGGTGTTGCATACTTTGGTGAATGCGCCGGGGGATGTGATGTAGATTAGCCAACTCGATCTCAAATTCATTGTTTTTCGCCCGCAGATCCCGCAGATTTCCGCAGATTTTTTTCCAAAAAAGCAGACATCATCTGCGTGATCTGCGGGCGAAAATCTAGATACATTCGCCATAGGCGAGTGCTACGGAAAGAAAAAAAATCGTTTGAATTATGTATTGCGCAGCGCCTCCCGCTTGATCTGATGCACAATCGACTCCCCCGTCAAATGCTGCACCACCCAATACCGCAAGGTGGTACCAATGCCCATCAGGCTGTTGTTTTTTTCAATGATGAACTGCTCCATTTTTTGCCAGATGGGGCGTCTTTCCTTTTCAGGGGCGCGGTTGAGCACACGCAGGTGAGCGAGCAGGGTTTGTTCAAAGTCTTCCAAAAAACCAATTTCCTCTTTCTCCAATAAACGGTCGCTGGCCCGCAGGGCATTCTCAAAGTCATCGTGTTCCAATTCGTACATGGCAATCACGCGTAAGATGCCAGCCGCTACACGGGCATCCTGCCGGTCTTTAACCTGGTGTCTGCGCACCAACAATTCACAAGATTCGATGCAGCGCTCGTATTGTTCGGCCATGAATTGCAGCATGGCCAAATTGACGTAAAAATGAAACTGGCCGGAGATCGCCACGTCAAAACGGGCGATACCCATTTGAATTTTTTCGGCAATGCCGTCCAAATTGCTGGTGTCACCGGTATTGATGCGCAAAATCAAATCTGCGCCTATAAATTTGCGAAACCACCAGGATTCTTCATGAAATGATTGAGGCTTATAGGCTTCGAATTTTTTTTGCAAAAGGGCGGCATGGACAAAATCTTGCTGTGAAATGGCCAGGTGAAACAGGTTGGCCAAATCGTTGATGTAGGAAAAAGGTTCTTCTTCTTGCAAGATGGGGTGTTGATCCCACAGGGCCATGCCTTTTTTACTTTCTTCGTACCCTCGGGCGTTTTCGCCCAAGTGATACAGCAGCACAACCCGAATTTGAAAACAGGTCAACTGCGCTCGCACCGACTGCGGGGTATTGGCATCATCCAATAGAGCAGCAAATTCCTGACGCAGGCGTTCATTTTCCAGCCGGTTTTCGCTGCGCATTACACGGTTGGTTTCTACAACCACCTGGTCGCTGATGCTCAATGCCCAAAATTCTTCCTGCATTTGTGTTTCCAGGTTGTGGAGGGCGTTGGTATGGGTCAGCAGGCTGGTTTCTTTTTCCTGGGTAAAGGTTCGGCGCAAGAGTTTGCGGTATTCGCGGTTGATTTCCAGTAGAGAAAGGGTGTCGCTGGAGGATTCGGCCATTTGTTTGGCTTCTTCCAGGCAATATTCGGCTTGTTCGTACAGCCCGATGTCGAGCAGGTAGCGGGCATCGATGATTTTATCCTTGATTTGGCTGTATAAAAATCGTTTGCTGCGGTAGGCGCGCATACTGCGCAAAATGGCATCGTAGAGGTAAGCCCTTGTGTCGGCCAGTCTTTTGCCAAATACTTTGCGCAACTTCAGGTCATCCAGTTCATCCATCTGATTGAGCAACTCAAACAAATCAACGTAATCCGCCTGCGCTTTGCCAGCCTTCTCTCCACTGAGTTTTTTGGAGTTGACTTTGAAGTAGCGCTTTTCTGCCGGTGCCATTGCTTTGATCAAGCCAAACAAATCATCTTTCATGCCCCAATTGATGGTTTTGTAAGAAAAAATGAATTTTTTCATTTTTTTTCAAGCCCTCTGAAATCCGAAAACCTATCGTTGTGCCTTCGTCTTAAAAAATAAAAAATATCAATTTATTTAAAAATTTAAAAACCTATTAATCAGCTTACTGATGTTTTTATCTGCTTTTTAATTGCTTTAATTCTTCCAGTGTTTTATTCGTTTTTTCAGCCTCAGAATTCCGATTTAAGCCACTTCCGTGGTTTTCAGGGCCGAGGCTTTTGGAATACTTTTGAAAGGTGATCAGGAAACAACGAAACACGAAGCAAAGCTAAGGAACATACTATGAGAATTCTAACAATTGCTAAATCCCAGCTTTTTTTTATCGTTTGATCCCAAAATACAGCATATTCAAAAACACCTAGAACCACACCAGCCCACGACTACGGTCGTGGGCGCCCTAGCCAACCCACGAATAAATTCGTGGGAGGCACACAAAAAGCACCCCATGACTTTAGTCGTGGGAAAAGAAAAGCGACTAAACCTTAAAAAACAAACACCTAAAAACCCATTGCATAACTAATCCCATATCCGCGGAGCAATCTGCGGAAGCCAAAAACCCCGGTTGGTGTATTTTAACCTGTATGGACGAACGTATGATGAAAAGCAAATGGCGTCGGGGAATCCCCGGCGCCATTTCTTCTTTTAATTCCCATGACTAAAGTCATGGGCTGCATTTGTGTGGCTCCCACGAATAAATTCGTGGGTTGTCTGGTTTAGAGCCATTTGATCAGCCCCAAATCCTGGCGGTGTGGCAAACTTTCGTGTTTGGGATAGAGTCGGAAACCGTACTCATAAACACCGGACATTTGTGGATTGATTTCCGAGGAAAACGTTGCAATGTCCCCTTTGCCATTGCTCAATTCCAATGGGTAGGTATTGCGCAATTCCAACTCGGTTTCACTCTTGCGCTTGAAGAAAAGAACTTCAACGCCCAGGTGCTCGGGTTTGACTCCATTGCAATACACCTTTACCCCAACTTTGAAACTTTCCCCGAGGGTAAGTGAATAGTTGTCGGTATCAAAGATGTCGCGATCCACGAGGTGAACGCCATCCCAACGTTGCTGCATTTGTTTTTTCCAGTCCGCCATCATTTTGGCATCCTTGAATTGGTCTTTTTTGAGTTGGCCACCCCGCTTAGCCAGTTTGTTGTAAAAACGGGCAAAATAATCATCCATCATGCGCTTCATGGTAAAAAGTGGCGCTACTTTGGAGATGATGTTGCGGATGTACTGCACCCATTCTTCTGAAATACCTTCTGCGTCGGTTTTGTAGTAGGTGGGGATGATGTCCTCTTCAAAGGTATTGTAGAGGGTTTCCGCATCCAGTTCGTCCTGCAAAGAAGGATCGTCGTAAGTATTCTCGATGGGCAGTGCCCAGCCCGAGTCAGCGCGGTAACCTTCTGCCCACCAGCCATCTAGTACGCTGAAGTTCATTACCCCGTTCATGGCCGCTTTCATCCCGGAGGTTCCGGATGCTTCCAATGGGCGGGTCGGGGTGTTGAGCCAAATGTCGACACCTTGTACCAAATAACGCGCCATTTCCATGTTGTAGCCTTCCAGGAAAATGATCTTGCCTGCAAACTCAGGGCGCTTGGAAATGTTGACAATGTCCTTGATGAGTTTTTGGCCTGGTTGGTCAGCGGGATGCGCTTTTCCGGCAAAAATGAACATCACCGGACGCTGTTTGTCTCCGACCATTTGGGCCAAACGCTCGAGGTTTTGAAACAGCAGATGGGCACGCTTGTAGGTGGCAAACCGGCGGGCAAACCCAATGACCAGGGCATTTTCCGGGATGTTGTTGAGCACTTCAAAGATGCTGCCCGGTTTTTCACCTCGTCTGGTCAGTTCCGTTTTGAGTTTGTCTTTGATGTAATGCAACAAGCGCGTTTTTAACTTCTTACGGATTTCCATGATCCGCTTGCCCGGTATTTTTTGAATCCCTTCCCACAGTTTCAGGTTGGACTGATCTTTGACAAATTTTTCGCCGTTGAATTCCAGGAAGAGTTTGTGCCAATCATTGGCAATCCAGGTCGGGTAATGCACCCCGTTGGTTACAAAGCTGACATGAAGTTCCTGTTGGTTGTAACCGGGAAACATCGGCTTGAACATTTGTTGCGATACCAATCCATGTAACTCACTCACCCCGTTTACCTCCTGGCAAAGATGGATCGCCAGGTGGCTCATAGAGAAGGGTTCATCGTTGTTGTTGGCATCAATGCGCCCTAGCGCCATAAAATCGTGCCAGGTGAGGCTCAATTGGTGGCAATAATCGGACATGTATTTGCGCAGCAAATCTTCCGTAAAGTAATCATGACCTGCTGGAACTGGCGTATGGGTTGTAAACAAGGAAGAAGAACGAACCACCTCGGTAGCCTGATGGTAACTCAGGTGATGATGGCGGATGAGGCCCCTGATGCGCTCCAAAGTCATAAAGGCAGCATGTCCTTCGTTGCAATGGTAAATGTCGGCATCAAAACCCAGTGCTTCCAAAGCGCGGGTACCACCAATTCCCAGGAGCAGCTCCTGCTTGAGGCGATGTTCTTTGTCACCGCCATAAAGGTGGTGGGTAATGCTGCGGTCTTCCCAGTTGTTTTCATTCAAATCGGTGTCCAAAAGATAAAGCGGAATCCGCCCTACAGGCAACACCCAAACCTTGGCAAAGACCTGACGGCCTTGCAAGTCAATCGTAATTTTCAGCCATTCACCATTTTGGTCCCGCACCGGATGCATGGGCATTTTGGTGTATTCCTGTGGCGCGTAGTTGTTCACCTGGTCTCCGTACAAGGAGATGCTTTGTTCAAAATACCCGTAACGATACAGCAGACCCACACCTGCCATGTTGACGTTTTCATCGCTGGCTTCCTTAAGGAAATCACCAGCCAGTACACCTAGTCCACCTGAATAGAGCCGAGCAGAGATGTGCAAGCCGAATTCCATACTGAAGTAGGCAATTCGGGGGCTGTTCGCTGCTGGTTTTTCTGCCAGGTACTTTTTGAAAGACGCATGAGCTTTGGCCATTAAACTCATGAAGGCCTTATCTTTCAATAACTCTTGCGCTCTTTCCACGCCGAGTTGGTCCAGTATTGCGATCGGATTGTAGTTGAGCGCTTCCCAGTGCTCCGGACTGATTTGTTTAAACAGTTCGGTTGCATCCTGACTCCATGACCAACTTAGGTTGTTGGCCATTTCTTGCAGGGGTTCAAGTTCTTCTGGTAAGCGAGATTCAATAAAAATGCGCTTTAGTTTGACACTACTGTCATTCAAATGCTCAACCATAAAAATTCAATTTTGTGAACAATAAGACCGCCGAAAGGTAAGGCTAAAATCTAATTTTTTGGCAAAACAAAGCTGATCTACAGGAGATACAAACGTTTGCAGTGGATAAATAACGGAGAAGCGGACGCTTGTTCTGCGAATTATTTGACTTTGGCATTGAATAAAAACACGCCTACCCCCAGGCGCAGGCTCAAATTCCCCAGGGTAAAATCATTGTCCACATAGCGATAGTCCTCGATGACCAATCGTTCTACTTTTTCTTTGCGCAGGTTTTGCAAGGTTTGGGTGTATTGTGCATCCAGCAAAAAGAATCCTCGGCGCAGGTGCAATTTGAGCCCAGCGCCAAGCAGCGCAGAAATCGTATTGGAATTTCGATAGCTATCGATTCTTTGTGAACTGGCTGTATATGGATCGGCGATGTTGGCATACTTTAAGTTCAAAGCGGGAAGTTTGGCGGTCCCCCGCACAAGGTGGTCAAAACTGCCCCCAAATTTGATATAGGGTATCAAATAACGGTTGACAATTTCTTCACGAGGAACCAGGTTATATGACAGATAGAGCGGGACGCGGAGCCAAAGGTGTTTTTCAGCGACAAAAAGGTCAGCCCTGCCCGATTCTGCTGCTGGATTGATCACGTTTTCCAACTCCATTAAATAACGAAAAGAATATCGCGAAATGTTGGCACCAACATGCAGGTCGAACCGGGAATGCCGGTGTAACGCCAGTCCAATCTCCGCACCAGCTTGGTAGCCCCAATCGATGTCAAAATCACCATCTGCTCCTTTGAAACTGTATTTTCGATTGGCAAGGTTAGCTCCTGGAAAAACTTCTGTACTTTTGAAATAAGGTTTTGAAAAAAGATACACACCGAAAAATCCGGAAATTTCTACGCCCGGATAATTGATTACCTGCTGGCGTAAATAGCGCATTTCAGGGATTTCTTCTTTTACTTTATAAAAAGGGTCGATTTGCAATAACTCCAACAATGCCCGCTGAGCCAAACGCGTACTGTCCATAAAAACATAAGTTTCTGCCATCAGATTGAGTGCGTTACGACGGGTAACGCGGCTTTGGCCCCGATCATACGGGCATGTACCCAACGTTTGGATGACCTGGCTAAGTTTGCCTTTTTCGTATAATTGGCTGGCTTGAGAAAGGCGCTCCAGGCAACTGTCGATCTGGCCGTAAGTCAATGTGCTCCAGAAAAACAGCAAGATAAACACCTTAGTTTTACTGGGCTTGTTTTTTAATTCCCACCACATACCTTCTGCTGTTTTATGTCTGTACCAAAAAAACGACGCCATTCGTTGGTTTCCATTTCGTCATATCGAGGGCTGAGGTAACGCAAGCGCAACTGTGTACAGAGGTGCTCTGCGTACACCCGCGGATCAAGATTCCAAAAAGCGACTTCCCCGTTTTTGGTACCCACCAATAAAAAGCGATCATCGGGGGAAAAACAAAGTGAGGTAGCCCAACCTTCGTGGTCTTCCAGTAATAAGGGTTGGTAAGTGGGGTCACTCTCGGAAATTTTCAAGTCCCAGAGCGTAGCCCTTCCATCCAAACTTGCGGCGGCCAGATAGCGGCCATTGGGGCTAAAAGCCAAATCAACGATGGGCGACTGGTTTTGTTTAAACAAAGCCACGAGGTTGTTGATTTCTAAGGTAGCCACATCATCCATGCGGCCCAATACAATTTGCCCGTGCTGAAACCCAAATGCCAACAAACCTGTTCCGTCGAGTTGTTCCGCCACCAGCGCCGTAAGTGCACCATAATTGCTTTGTGCCGTAATCTGGCGGGTTCCTCGATCCTGGCGCAACATCCGACCATTGATTAAACCTTCAATACTGAATTCGGTTAAGTTGTCCCGGTAAGCAAATTGAGCGCTCAATGGAACAACTCCCTGGCCGGTTTCCAAAAAGGTACTCACTCCGGAATTGATTTTAGCAATCTCGCGCATCGGCGCATTTTCATCCCGCAGGTAATAGGCGTGTGTACGCCCCATCCCCACCAGAGCGCCCGTGTTATTGAGAAAACTAGCTGCAAAAATTTCTTCCGTTCCCTTTTCTTTGGGCCAGTCAAAATGTTTGATCATTTTGTTGCCAAAGTTATACACTTGCAGGCGGCCCAATTCTCCGCCAACCAATAAGCGGTCACCATTGGGGCTCAGTGCGAGCGTATTGTGCACGGCGTCGCCATCAAAGGGAAGTTCACTACTGCGATGGGCTGGTACGCCCAGGGCATTCCATTCGTCAATGTCCCATTGCACCACTCTTCCATCACTACCCGTGGTAAAAAATCTGCGGCCATTGGGCTGAAAAACGATGTCCCGCACCGAACCACCGTGGGTTTTGGCCCGGAACCGGATAGCAGGGTCCACGTCTTTTACGGCATAGTACAAGGCATTGTAAATGTAAGGATGCCGAGTGAGGCCCAATTCTGGTGATGCGCTCACGATGTTGTAGGCCTGTCGGGCTACCAGCGCCTGCAAACGGGCATCGTCGAGTTCCTGGCTTTTCAGGGCGGCATTCAGTGCCACCACGGCGTTACTGAATACGATGGCGCGTTGGCGGGCTAACAAGGCATTTGCTTCCGCTTTTTCGGCTTCGATGCGCAGTCGTCCCGCGTTTTCAGCAGAGCGCACCGCTTCGGCTTCCGCACGACGAGCAGATTCCCGAGAGCGGATGGCGTCGTCGGCTTCCCGTTCGGCGCGGGCTTTTTCGGTTTGGGCTTTTTTGGCGTTTTCGTTGGCACGAATGGCTTCGGCTTTGGCCCTTTTGGCGTTAGCAGTTGCCAAAAGAGAAAGGGAATCTGCCCTACGTGCTTCGGCTATGGCAAAACGCAGGTTCTCTTGTGCTTCTTTATTTAAAAAACGTTCGCTTTCCACTGCTTGACTTAAACTATCCCGGCTCCCTTTTAGCTCTTCGTTTTTTTCGGCCAATTCAATCGACTTGCGTCTGGTTTCACAGGTTTGAATACCCGCCAGTAAGGCCATGGCCATGATTGCGGTAATAAACAGCGTCAACAAAAATCCGCGCCGGCGTTTTCTGCGTAGAATTTGATCTCTTGATTCCCTGACAAACTCCGCCTCTTCAGCAGGAAGCTCTAACAAATCCAGGGAAGAGGTGATGTAATTCAAATAATGTTCATCCAGAAATTCCTTGCGCGCCATGCGGTCACGGATCGTGGAGCGCATGGTACGCAGCACCCGGTTTTCGGCTTCTACTTTTTGGTACGCCCGTTGCGCCAGGAGGTTATTGCTCAATTCGTATTTTCCACCAGGGGTTTTGCGCAACAAATTGGCGCTGGCCATCTGCTCCAAAATCCTTTGCACCATCATGCGGCTAATGCCCTTTTTGGCGTACAGTTCTGAGGCGATTTTTTCTTCGCTGAGTTGTAAACGATTACCTCCTTGTATAAACATGGACAAAATCTTGTTGCCCATACCCCGGTAATCCTCCCCCAGGATGGTTTCGATTTCGCGCACTTGCTGGTCGAGTAAGTCTTCCACAATGTTGTTGCCACTGCCGATACGGTCGAGGCTGTCAATCGTGATTTTTTTCAAGTGCTCAGCAATTTGTACATGTATAGTTGCAAAAAGGTCAGATTGACCTTACCATCTCCTTCGGTTACATTTTGTAAAATTCGATCCATGACCGGCTCGCCTTCCACGTCGAATTTGGCGTAATGCAGGTTGCGGCGAATGACCTCTGCAGCGCCGTACCGATCCAAATGTTTAACGCGCATTTGCTCCTCCAAGATACCCGGAATAAAAGATTCAAGGTCTTGCAAGTTGGCAAAAAATTCGTCACGGATCACCAATACCAAATCACAATTGTAATGACCATCGATCAAATGGGCAAGGTGCCGATAAAAGAATTCCAATTGGGCACTTTCGGTCACCCAGATGAATACTTCTTCCAACTGATCAATGATCAAAATTTTGCGTTCATCGGTGCTTAAGGTTTTGCCCTCTTCACCAAAAAACAATTCCAAAAATCGGGGCGGATCTTGCTTTAAAGGAGGGCTCAAAAATAGTTCGTTAAAAACGGGCAGTTCAAATAGCTCCCGACTCAAGGCCAAATACCCTGTGCGGAACAACTGCTGCACCCTCGGCAGTAGACCAGCCCGGATAAGCGAGGTTTTGCCTACTCCAATAGGGCCAAAAACCAACGTAGACCGCACCGCAGTATCATTGATGACTTTGTCAAACAGTTCACGGGTGTCTTTGTCACGCCCAAAAAACAATTCCGCCATTTCCGGACCATAAGATGAAAAATTGACGAAAGGATTGGCGGGAAGTTGTTTTGCGGGTACGTTCAAGGGCATCGGAATACCCGCCGTTTTGGTTTGGGAAAGTTTTAGCGCCAGGCTATCGTGAATCAGCTCGTACTGGTCGCTGTCCAGGGGACGCAAAATGCGGCGGTTGACAAAAAATTGCAAGTAATTAAAATGTTTGAGGCGACCCAATTCGGGCATGGCGCGCTCAATGTCTTGTCGTTTGATGGGTATTTTGGTGCCTTTGTCGGACACGAATAATTTCAACCACTTTAGTCCCAATTCTTTGGTGTCAACTTCCAGGGCAAAAACGTCGAGTTGTTCATCCAGAAAATCGCGCAAAACGTCTTCAATCCGGCCAATTTCATTGACCAATTCGTTGTCAAAAACCACTTTGTCCCCGCCCCGCAAAGCGGCTACCCGGTACAATTTATCCAGAAAGACCTGGAGGTAAGTCAGTTGTACCCGCCCCATGCCTTCAGTGACTTTGTCGATGATGGTTTCGGCCACCTGTTCATCGCTCAAGGTCACCTTGATTTGTTCACTGTGCAGGGTATTGATGATCACCCGGCGGGCATTGGCGCGACTCATGGGTTCTACCCGCAAGCGTTTGTCAAATATTTGGGGAATCGACTTTTCAAAAGTAGATAAGTGCCCCAGATATTCTTCGCGAATCACAATGATGATTTTGCAGGGGAGTTCAGCTGCGAGTAGTCTTTTGATGGTTTTGACAAACATGGCCTCCTCTTGCTGTGACCCCAGGATAAACAGTTCTTCAAATTGGTCAAAAATGAGATAGATCGGGCGGAGGTAATCCAAATACAAGGAGTGGATCATCTTGTCCGCGGTAAAGTCTGCTTCAAATGAGCCTTCCAGGTCGTGTTTTTTCAATTCATCACAAAATGCATCATTGAGGTTGTTTTTGCGCCGGATGGTGATGTCAAATAAATCGCTGGACTCAAACTTTCCGGCCAAACCACATTGCACCAAACTGGTTTTGCCTGTGCCCGACACCCCGTAAACCAGCAGTAAGTTGGTTTGAAAGCTCATTTGGTATAGCGATTCCACCTCCTCTTCACGTCCGAAGAAGATTTCGGTATCGGCTTTACCGTAAGCATCCAAAAACTTGAAAGGTGTACGGGTCATGATAAAAATTTATGAAAAAAGCCGTCAAAAAGCTCGGTCACCAGGGGGTAGTTTTCGCCAGAAATGTTCAATGTATCTTTGAGGTTGTCGATCAAGGTAAAGTTCAGTTGTTTCCCTTCGCGGCTGGTAAAAAAGAACAATTTAGAATTTTGCTGCCCCGAAAGTGCATTTTCATCCAAAATAAACGGAGACAAATTGAGCGAAGGGTTCACCGTTTCTTCATCGCGCATGAGGATCACCGAGTTGTTGTCGGTGTAATCCAAGGCTTCCAACACGTCATCAAGTACCCCAATTGCGGCAGTCAGTTGGTTGAGCACGACTAAATTGTGCCGAAACTTTGGTGTATTGTGTCGCGATTTGACCAACTCAATCATCTTGATGGTGGCCAAGGTGTATTTTGCTGCAAAACCAATGTGACTGAAAATGGTGCACAATTTGTCTTCACCCTGCACACAGAAACTCTCAATTTCATCGGCGGCTACTGCACCCATGAGCTCGCGTTTCATTTCTTCTAAAAAAAGCACTGCGGTTTGTAGTTCAGGTTGCTCCTGGTATTCTTTGCGCAAGGTGGCAAATTCTTCCACAAACAGCACACTACTGTTTTCAGCCAAGGTATCGCCCAAAGCCTGAATGAGGTTCACAAAGTTGTACACCTGGCTATCTGCTGTCGATAAGGCAAAAAAAGTATCCAGTGCCGCCTGGGTGTTGGGTAAAATTTTAAACTTGGGATCATTGTGCTTTTCATCCCAAATCTGAGCCATTAACACGTAGGCCAAAAACTGCGAGGAAACCTGATAAAGATTGACAATTTTTTGCAAACGATCGGTGCCAATCTCCTCCACGATGAGCAGTTTGCGCAAATGCATCCCGATCGGGGTGGGAAAAGAATCGATCACGGCCACCCTCAGATCGCGCATTTTAGGCTCGCGGCCTTTTGATTTTGCTTCTTCCAGAATCATCCGAATGCCCCGGCTGAATGGGGCAATGGCGTTGGCAATGGTCATGACCAATTTTTGGTTGATCACCACCCCGCTCTGGTATTTCATCCCCGCCCCCCTGACAATGAAGGAGGCTGCACTTTGGCGGGGCATTTTCCAGTTCAGCACCGCTTCTTTGCCCTCGGTAATATAGAGGCCCCAAGGCAGTACGTCCGTTTCTTCTTTACGGACACGCACCCCCCGATTGATGCCCGCAGCCTGACCGGTGGTCATGAGGTGATTGGCTGCCGCCAATTTATACGCTTCTTCGAGGGTATGGTCTTCAGCAAGGGCCCGGTAAAATACATCGGAAAAGGTTCTGGCTGACTTATCGGCGATCGGAATTGAGGTCGCAATGATGGCAGGGATACCCAGTTCTTGCAACAGGGCAACTTGAGCACGGGTAGAACAGCCATTGAGAAAAACCAATTTGATTTCTTTTTGCAAAGCCAAAATCTGGGCGATTCCGTCGGCATTGGCCGCTTGATCCTGCAAAAAAATTTCTTTGCTGCCCGCGTGCCCACCGTAATGAAAAAGGTTGATCCGGTCTTTGAGGTCGGTGATGAAGCGGCTGATGTCCGCAGTGGTGGCGGAGGGTTCGATGACCAACTGTACGTATTGTTGGTTGGCCAAGGGAAGCAAATGCCCGCTAATGACCTTTCTTTCCTCGTCCAGTAGGGGCAGGTGGTCATCTTTGTCATTGGCAAAAGCCAAAAAAATTACGGGTTGCTTCATGTTAAAGGTGCACGTATGGGTCGCCCTTTGTGGCTACCCCAATCACAAAATCAGACAGTGAAATTAAATTTTTTCCGGTATTTAAATTCTTTTTTCCAGGAATATGTCCGGTTTTACCGCACGTTTATCTTCTTTAACGCTTTTTTCGTCATTTATAGGTTGCAGGATGATGAGAAAAAGTATTAATTTTCCGCCATCAAATGTTCCTCCATCCTGTTTTTGATCGCAACTTTCTAGCCGTTTATCTTGTCTGTTTTTGCGGTTGCTCAAAAAACAACCCTTCCACAACAAGCTTGTTAAACCTAAAACTATTTATACGATGAAAAAACTATTTTTCCTGTTCGCCTTTTTGGGAGCTATGTTTTTTACTAACGCGATTCAAGCTCAATCTTACAACTCTGCTATCGGTTTACGTTTGGGATATCCCATTTCTGTATCCTACAAAAAATTCCTCAATGAATCCAATGCGCTGGAATTGTTTGCGGGTTACCGTGGCTATTCTTTCTACAACTGGTTCAATGTGGGCGCACTTTACCAAATCCACAAACCCATCAATGGGGTTGAGAACCTGCAGTGGTATTTTGGTGGTGGAGCAAGTGCATTTTTCTACAACTATGGCAACGATTTTGATTTTGGTGACTCCGGCAGTTTTGGTTTAGGCCTCATGGGTAACCTGGGCTTAGATTACAAATTTCCAGATACTCCGATCAACCTCAGTGCCGACTGGGTGCCAACCATTTTCATTGGCAATGGTTACCTCTCTGGTTTTGGAGGTGGCTACGGAGCACTCTCCGTTCGGTATACGCTCAACTAGTATAATGGAGTAGACAACCTCTAAACTTTTACCTGTTAAGAATCGCGTCGGGCGGGTGGCAAAATGCCATCCGCCCGTTTTTTATGGGTATTCCATTCTAATCCACTGTTTTTTAACAGCAAATCAAAATCTTATTGTAAATCCCGGAGCAAACCCTAATTTTTTTTGGAAAAAACCATTTCCTCTTTCTATTTTTACCGCGCTTGTTTATTGATGGGGAATCGAGTAAAATAATGTATGAACCATACTCTAGCGTGAATTCGCGGGTATTAATACTTTTTCAATCATGCAGAGAAGAGAAGCTGTAAGGCTCGTAACGGCAGTTTTCGGGGTCTCACTGGCCGTACCGGAAACCGTTTTCGCCCGGCTTGCCGAGCCAATGGATCTTGGCATCAAGCCAAAGCTAATGACCGGTAAGCAGCGCAAGACGCTGGCGGCCATTTCAGAATGTATCATTCCCAAAACCGACACGCCTGGAGCCATTGAAGCAGGAGTACCGCGCTGGTTTGAAATCCTGCTCCAGGATTGTTATACCGCCGAAAATCAAAAAGTGGTTTTGGACGGCTTAACCAATCTGGATGCAGAATGCAAAACCAAATATGGGGGCGTATTTGCCAAACTCAAAACGGCGCAGCAAATTGAGATCCTGACCGCCATGGAAAAGGCCGAACGGGATGCCAAAACCAGAAATGGCTTTATCCGCTCCACCAAAGATTTGGTCAAAACCTGTTACGCCAATAGCGAAGTAGGTGCCACCACCGCCTTTGAATACCTTCCCGCACCAGGCCGCTGGAGTGGCGAGGAGTTGTACAAAATGGGGGATAAAATTTATCTGTAAATCTAGTTGAGGAGTTGAGGAGTTGAGGAGTTGAGGCTGCCGCGAGCGTTTTTGACATTACCAGTGTCTAAGTCGCTCGCGGTAGCCTCAACTCCTCAACTCCTCAACTTATCAACTTATCAATGTATAAAAATGCAAATCAACCATAACGGCGTAGTTGCAGAAAACACTTTCGACGCCATTGTAGTAGGATCGGGTATCTCTGGAGGCTGGGCCGCCAAAGAATTGACCCAAAAAGGACTGAAGGTACTGGTGCTCGAAAGAGGCCGCGATCTGCGCCACGTCGTAGATTATTCGACCGCCAACAACATGCCCTGGGACTTTGCTCACCAGGGGAAATCCTCCGAAGAAAGCCTCAATCAGCAACGGGTACAGGCCCGTACCGGGTATACAGTTCAAAATGAGGGAACTGCGCACCTTTTTGTCAAGGATACGGAGCATCCCTACATCGAAAAAAGACGTTTCGACTGGATGCGGGGCTACCACAAGGGAGGCCGTTCCATCACCTGGGGTAAGCAGAGCTACCGTTGGAGCCAGATGGACTTTGAGGCCAATGCCAAAGATGGCATTGCTACCCCATGGCCAATCAATTACGACGACATTGCGCCCTGGTACAGCTACGTGGAGCGCTTCGCCGGGATCAGTGGTTCGGTAGAAAATTTGCCACACCTGCCCGATAGCGACTTTCAACCCGCGATGGACTTGACCGCTGCGGAAAAAGTACTCAAAAGCGCCGTAGAGTCCAAGTGGAAAGGCCGCAAGATCATTCCAGGTCGCGCCGCACACTTGACCGCACCAACACAGGAGCAACTCGCGCTTGGTCGGGGCAAGTGTCAATACCGCAACTTGTGCTCAAGAGGCTGTCCATATGGTGCTTACTTCAGCAGCAACGGGGCTACCTTGATCGCTGCTGAGCGCACGGGCAACATGACCTTCCGCCCCCACTCTATCGTGGGTTCTTTGATTTATGATGAGGCTACAGGTAAGGCCAAAGGAGTACAAATCGTAGATGAATTGAGCAAGCAGCCCATGGAGTTTTTTGCCAAAATCATCTTCCTGAATGCTTCCTGTATAGCTTCCACCTCTATCCTGATGAATACCAAAACCCAACGCTACGGTGCTGCTGGATTGGATGAGTCAGGTTCATTGGGCCGCTACTTGATGGATCACCACCTCGGCGTAGGGGCAAGCGGAACCTTTGATGGACATTTGGACAAAACGACTTTCGGCCGTCGTCCAAATGGAATCTATGTGCCCCGCTACCGCAACGTGTATGAAGAAGGCAAGGGCTATATCCGGGGCTTTGGCTACCAAGGTGGAGCCCTGCGTACAGGCTGGAACCGCGACATCATGGGCTTTGGGGAAGACTTCAAAAAGCAGTTCACTTCACTTGGCCCCTGGAACGTAAACCTGGGCGGCTTCGGGGAATGGTTGCCTTACAAAGACAACATGATGTTCCTCAGCCCGGATAAAAAAGACCAATGGGGTCTGCCTCAGGTCGTGGTCGATGCGGGTTACACCAGCAACGAGCTCAACATGCGCAAAGACATGCAGAACGATGCCGCGGAAATGTTGGAGGCCATGGGTGCCAAAAACGTCAGCTCTCGTACCAGCGAACCCGCCTTGGGCTTGGGTATCCACGAAATGGGTACGGCACGGATGGGTACGGATCGCAAAAACTCGGTACTCAACAAGTGGAACCAGGTTTGGGTCGCGCCCAATGTATTTGTTACCGACGGTGCAGCGATGACTTCTGCCAACTGTGTCAATCCTTCCTTAACCTATATGGCCCTGACGGCCAGAGCAGCGGATTACGCTGTTTCGGAATTGAAAAAAGGTAATTTGTAAGTTTTTATTTCGCAATATTTAGGAAGCGGCGGCAGATGTGAGAGTCTGCTGCCGCTTTGTTTTTTTAAAAAAAATTCTATCTTCCGAGCAAATATCATTACCCGATGACACAACAACACCTTGCACAAATCAACATTGCACGCCTCCTGGCACCCATTGATGATCCCATGATCGCCGACTTTGTTCGGCAGCTCGACGACATCAATGCGCTTGCTGAAAGCAGCCCCGGTTTTGTCTGGCGCTTAAAAGAAGAAACTGGCAATGCGACCAACATCGACGTCTTCGGCGACCCGCTACTGATCGTCAATATGTCGGTATGGGAAAGCATTGAAGACCTGAAAAATTTCGCCTACAAATCGGCACATGTCCAGGTGTTTAGGGATCGGGCGCGCTGGTTTGAGAAGATGGACGTGGCGCATATGGTGTTGTGGTGGGTGCCGGCTGGTATTTTTCCTACGGCGGAAGAAGGGCGGGATCGCTTGTTGCATTTGCGGGAGAAGGGGGAGTCGGAGTGGGCGTTTACGTTTAGGAGTGTAATGAGTTCGTAGGCTTCTGAAACCCCAGTTATTTCTCATCCTCACTAAGCTCCTCCTCAATGCCTTCAATCAATTCGCGCAATTCCTTGTCTGGCAGGTTATCCATTTCCGATTTGTCATAAATGGAGACCAGTACTATCGTTGTACGCTGCTCTTTTTCATTTTCGGCAACCTCAATTTCTAGTTCAAACACGTGCGTAATGATCCTTAAACCTCCACTTTTACCTTTGCCCTTGCTTTTTACAGCTAGCCTGATTTTGTAGGTGTTTTCGCGAATGAGTGTACCCAGTCTTGGGTTTTGCAAGAGTTCACCCTGTAAAGTTTGAAGCTCCCCCATATTTTTTGCTCAACCTTTTGGCATCTCTGCTAAAGGAAGGTACTGCAATTATCCTATAGCTCATCTATCAGCTCACTTAAACTAATGCCCTGTATTTCCCCTCTTTTGATTTGACGAACTTCCCGAAAAGCCTCTTTAAGCTTTACTTTGAAGGCCAGTAAATCTTCCATTCTTTTTATTTCATGGATCAAATTTTCCCAATCCTGTATAGACACCTGGACAAAGACCTTCTGTCCTTGTGTATCAACCACATAATTCGCTTCAGGCAGAACCATAACCCCAATATTTGAATGCAAAATACTACAATTCGTCCATTGATACAAGGCCGCCGAAGCCAACTGACAACTTTTATATGTAAACCAATAGAACGACTTACGCCACCTCTGTCAATTCCAATCGTATACTCAAGGATTTGAAAATACCCCGTAATTCTTCCACAAATTCTTCTCGCTTCGACTCATATTGGTTCACCATAGATTCATGTTGAGGAACCTGGCGATGTAAGTCAATCATCTTGCTTACGTTCTCCAGATTTTCAATAAGTTCAGCTATACGGATGAAGCGAGGATTCATTTCTTGTTCCATCGTTGCTCGATTTCAAACAGGATAAAGCCCTAAATTTAAAAATAAAAAGGGATTAAGACTAAACAGCCCTAATCCCCTTTTTTTATCGAAACTCAAGCAATCATTCCTCTATCTCGTGCAGCATCAACGGCGAATCCTCCTTCGCCTCCAAAATGGAATGCCCCATCAGGAATAAATCCACCTGGCGGGCACACTCGCGGCCTTCGGAGATGGCCCAGACCACCAGGGATTGCCCCCGGCGCATGTCGCCCGCTGCGAAGACTTTTTTATTGCTGCTTTGGTATTTCTGTTCGCTCGCTTTTACATTGCCGCGCTCATCCAGCTCTACGCCCAATTGTTCGAGCATGCCCTGGTGCTGCGGATGTACAAAGCCAATGGCCAAAAGCGCCAGGTCGCAGGGAATGATTTGTTCAGAACCAGCCACTTCCTTGAAAGAATAACGGCCGCTGGTTTGATCCATCCCCCACTCTACCTTCACCAGTTCCAATTGTTTGACATTGCCTTGTTCGTCGCCAATGAAACGTTTGGTCTGGATGGCCCATTGACGGTCAGCCCCTTCTTCGTGTGAGGAAGAAGTCCGCAAAATCATCGGCCAATTCGGCCAGGAGTATTCATCGCGTTCTTTGGGTGGTTTGGCCAACAATTCGATCTGGGTAATCGAAGCCGCCCGGTGGCGGTTGGAAGTACCCACGCAGTCGGCACCCGTATCACCACCACCAATGACCACTACATGTTTGCCCGTTGCCCAAATGTCCTCCGCTGTGGCCAATTGATCACCGGCCTGGCGGCGGTTGCTTGGCTCCAGAAAATCCATGGCAAAGTGTACCCCCTTCAGTTCACGGCCGGGAATAGGTAAATCACGGGGAATGGTGGAACCACCTGCGAGTACCACGGCATCAAAATCACTGAGCAGTTGTTTGGCTTCGATGTCGACACCAATATCGGTACTGACGCGGAATTTGATGCCTTCCTGCTCCATGACCTTTACCCGGCGATCAATCACCCATTTCTCCAGTTTAAAATCTGGAATCCCGTAGCGGAGTAAGCCACCAACGCGGTCTTTGCGTTCAAAAACCGTCACCAGGTGACCCGCTTTGTTGAGCTGAGCCGCAGCGCCCAATCCGGCAGGACCGGAACCGATTACTGCAACCTTTTTGCCCGTGCGTTTAGCCGGAACTTGTGGCACCACGTATCCTTTTTCAAAAGCCAGTTCCGCAATTGATTTTTCAATGTGCTCGATGGCTACCGGTGGTTGGTTGATACCCAGTACGCAGGCGGCTTCACAAGGTGCAGGGCAAATGCGCCCCGTAAATTCCGGGAAGTTATTGGTGCTGCTGAGAATCTGATACGCTTCGTCCCAGTTTTCCTGGTATACCGCGTCATTGAATTCAGGGATGATGTTGCCCAAAGGGCAGCCGCTGTGGCAAAATGGTACGCCACAATCCATACAACGCGAAGCTTGGGCCACCGTTTTTTCGCTGGAAAAAGCTTCGTAAATCTCGCGATAGTCGTTGATGCGTTCTTCGGGTTTGCGTGAAGACGGAAGTTCACGCGTATGTTTGAGAAATCCTTTTGGATCTGCCATTTTAAACGTTTTGGGAGTTCGGGGGTTCGATGGTTCGAAGGTTCGGGGGTTACCCACAAGCTGTGACCAACCCTCGAACCTTCGAACCCTCGAACCTTCGAACCCTATTTAATATGCTACTGCAACCTTTACGTCAACTTTCACTTTTTCAGTGCGCTTGGCGAGTACAGCTTTGTAATCGCGTGGCATAACTTTGGTGAAAAACTGGCGCTGAATGTCCCAATTTTCGAGCATTTCGCGGGCCACTTTGCTGCTGGTGCAGCTGAAGTGGTTGCGCAACATGCGGCGCAGCAATTCAAAATCCTCGTCTTCCATGGGGTCCAGATCGACCATTTCCAGGTTGACGCGTTTTTCAAATTCACCCAGCGGATTGTGGACGTAAGCAATGCCACCACTCATCCCGGCAGCAAAGTTTTTGCCCGTTTCACCGAGTACAACCACTACCCCACCGGTCATGTATTCACAGCCGTGGTCGCCCACACCTTCTACTACGGTTTTTACCCCGGAGTTGCGTACACAGAAACGTTCACCCGCCATCCCTTTGATATAGGCTTCGCCAGAAGTGGCTCCATAAAAGGCTACGTTGCCAATGATGATGTTTTCCTGTGGTTCGAACTTGGCCTCTCGGTCGGGTACCACGATCAGGCGGCCTCCCGAAAGCCCTTTACCGAAGTAATCATTGGCTTCCCCTTCCAGCGTAAACTGCAAGCCCGGTGCTGCGAATGCACCAAAACTCTGGCCAGCTGAACCCCGGAATCGGAAATCAATCGTGGCATCGGGTAGTCCTTTGCCTTTGTAACGCTTCGACACTTCGTTGGAGAGCATGGCACCCACGGCGCGATCGGTATTTTGAATTGGGAAGGTTGAACTCACTTTTTGCCCATTTTCCAGTGCCAATTTGGCCTGGTAAATCAACTTGCGGTCTAGCACTCCGGCAATGCCGTGGTCTTGCTCTACCCGCTTGTATTGGCCGACGTTCTCATCAACCGGTTGTTTGAACAGGATGGCGTTGAGGTCAACCTGACGGTATTTCCAGTGCTGCACATTGCTGCGCAAACGCAGGAGTTCCACTTTGCCCACCATTTCATTGATGGTACGGAAGCCCAGTTCAGCCATGATGCTGCGCAGGTCTTCGGCCAGAAAGCGGAAGAAGTTGATGACGTGTTCAGGCTTGCCACTGAAGCGCTTGCGCAATTCGGGGTCTTGGGTCGCAATGCCTACCGGGCAAGTATTCACGTGGCATTTGCGCATCATGATGCAACCTTCTACCACGAGTGCGGCGGTAGCAACGCCCCATTCTTCGGCGCCCAAGAGGGTGGCTATGGCGATGTCTTTACCTGTACGCAATTGGCCATCCGTTTGTACCACTACCCGGTCGCGCAGTTTATTGCGCAGCAAGGTTTGGTGGGTCTCGGCCAAGCCCAATTCCCAGGGCAAACCCGCGTGACGAATCGAAGTCAGCGGCGAAGCGCCCGTTCCTCCATCGTGGCCAGAGATCAGAATGGCATCGGCGTGCGCTTTGGCTACCCCCGAAGCAATGATCCCTACTCCCGCTTTAGACACGAGTTTGACGTTGATGCGCGCAGCAGGGTTGGCATTTTTGAGGTCAAAAATCAGCTGCGCCAAATCCTCAATGGAATAAATATCGTGGTGCGGCGGCGGCGAAATCAAGCCTACCCCTGGTGTGGAATGCCGTACGCGGCCAATCCATTCATCCACTTTATGGCCGGGCAATTGCCCACCTTCACCAGGCTTGGCACCTTGCGCCATTTTGATCTGCAATTCAGCAGCGTTGCTGAGGTAATAACTGGTTACTCCAAAACGACCGGAAGCCACTTGTTTGATGGCCGAACGTTCCCAATCGCCATTTTCTTTGGGTTCAAAGCGGATCTCGTCTTCACCGCCTTCGCCACTGTTGCTTTTGCCGCCAATACGGTTCATGGCAATGGCCAGGGTAGAGTGGGCTTCGTGAGAAATAGACCCAAATGACATGGCGCCTGTAGCAAAACGCTTCATGATGTTTTCCACAGGTTCCACTTCTTCGATTGGAATGGGGTTGCCCTTGCGGAAAGTCAACAAACCGCGCAGCGTCAAGGCCTGCTCAGTTTGTTCGTTGATGATGGAAGCGTATTTTTTGTATTCTTGAAAATCGTTTTTGCGCGAAGCCACCTGCAAATGGTGAATACTCTTGGGGTTGAACAAGTGGGCCTCACCACGGCGCTTCCACTGGTATACCCCTCCTACTTCGAGTTGTTCTCCGGGAAGCGGCATTTCGGGGAAAGCGATGGCATGACGGGCTAAAACTTCTTCGGCGATGCCATCGTAGCTAATGCCCTGGATGCGCGAAACTGATCCGGTGAAACACTTCTCCACCACCTCGTTGGAAATCCCCAGGATTTCAAAAATCTGGGCACCCTGGTAAGATTGCAAGGTGGAGATACCGTTTTTCGACATCACTTTGAGAATCGACTTACCGATGACTTTGTTGAAGGTATCGATCATCTTCTCCAACTTCATGCTGGCGTCGAGGTGGCCGTGCTCGCGTTGCTCCGCGATGGTGGCGTACACCATATAGGGATTGACACAAGTGGCCCCATATCCGATCAAAGAGCAGAAATGGTGGGTTTCGCGGATGTCTCCGGCTTCAACGACCAGCGAAGTCAAGGTGCGCAAACCGCGACGGATCAAGTGGTGGTGTACCGCACCGATGGCCAACAAAGAAGGCATGGGTGCATGCTTTTCGTCTGCCTGACGATCCGATAAAATCAAGATGTTACAACCCTGGCGCACCAGATCTTCAGCTTGGGCACAAAGGTTATCGATTGCCGCTTTGAGTCGACCTTCCTGGCCGTCGGCACGAAAAAGAATATCGATTACGCCTGATTTGAAGTAACTGTGTTCGAGGTATTTTACCCGATTGAGCTCGCCATTGGTGATGACCGGGCTTTCGAGGTGGATGAAGCGGCCCCGCTCGGGCACCAAGTCGAGGTGTTTAGGGTTGCCGCCCAACATGGCAAACAAGGACATGACCGAACGTTCCCGAATGGGGTCAATCGGTGGGTTGGTTACCTGGGCGAACAACTGCTTGAAGTAGTTGGACAAATGCTGTGACTGGTGCGACAATACCGCCAAGGGTGTATCCGCACCCATTGAACCCAATGGTTCTAGCCCTTCGGCAACGGTTGGATTGATCAACACCTTGATGTCTTCTTTAGTAAAGCCAAACAATTGTTGATTGCGGTGCAAGGTCTTGCTGTCCAGTTCTACCACACCCGGGATGTTTTCGGGCAGGTCCTCCAGCGTCAGGCGGTACTCTTTCATCCAATCCCGATAAGGGAGGCGCTGACAGATGGTGCTTTTCAGTTCTTCATCCCCTACAATCCGACCTTCGTCCAGATCAGCAATGAGCATCCGGCCCGGTTGCAAGCGGCCTTTTTTCACCACCTTGGATTGATCTACGGGCAACGCACCCGCTTCAGAGGCGACGATCAGGGTATTGTCTTCCAACAAGCAGTAACGCGAGGGACGCAATCCGTTGCGATCCAGTGTCGCGCCGACTAAAATGCCGTTCGTAAAACAAATGGATGCCGGGCCATCCCAAGGCTCCATGATGGTTTTGTGGTACTCATAGAAGGCTTTTTTATAGTCTTCCATGGTATCGTCGTGCTCCCAGGCCTCCGGAATCATCATCATTAAGGCATGGGGCAAGGAATAGCCACTCATCACCAGGTATTCCAGTACATTGTCGAAATTACCCGAGTCGGACAGGTCATCGCCACAAATGGGTTTGATCAATTCCAGTTCTTCATCGCTAAAGATTTCCGATATCAGGTTTTTCTCCTTGGACTGCCACCAGTTCAGGTTCCCTCTTACCGTGTTGATTTCGCCATTGTGGGCAATGTAGCGGAATGGCTGGGCCAGTTTCCACTTGGGGACCGTGTTGGTAGAAAACCGGGAGTGGATCACCGCGATCGCTGATTTCAGGTCGGCATCTTGCAAATCCAAAAAGTAAGGGCGCAGCTGATACGTGGTCAACTGGCCCTTGTATACAACAGTTTTGTATGAAAAGGATGCGATATAAAAGCTTTCCTTTACGTGAGGAAAAACTTTATAGATATTGTGGATCACGAACTTGCGCAGGATGTACAAACGCCGCTCCAAGGTTTTCAGATCCATGTCTTTTTTGGGCTTAACAAAAACTTGTTCAACCCGGGGTTCGGTGGCCACGGCTGATTCTCCCAACAATTCATGGTCAGTGGGTACTTTGCGCCAGCCAACTAATTCAAAGCCACATTCATCCATATAATCCTGGAACAACACGCGGCATTCCTGGCGTTGGGCACGATCCATGGGAAAAAAAACCATTCCCACTCCATATGCTCCAAAATCTGGCAAATCAATCTTTAGTTCCCGGCATTTTTTCTTAAAAAATTCATGGGGAGTTTGGATGAGAATACCAGCTCCATCGCCCGTGTTGGGTTCGCAGCCACAGGCTCCGCGATGCTCCATATTGGCCAGCATGGTGAGCGCATCCTCTACCAATTCGTGGGACTTGATGCCATTCAAATTGGCCATCAACCCCGTACCACAGGAGTCTTTTTCCAGTTGCGGAACGTACAAACCTTGGTTGGTCTCCTTCATATGCAAAACTGTTGTCTGATAAGTAAAAAATATTCTTGATGCGCAGCGCGCACGTAAACAATGTGAATTGGTCGCTGAAGCAGCAGTGTGGTTAGGGTAATGGGGAATTTAAGCTCTGTCTAAAGTCAGTGGTAAAAGTGTTGGCCAAGCAAGTTGAAAAACCTAACAAATACTTTGGCTAGCAGGTTACGCTGTTTTGGTTTTGGTAGAACTTCAAAAATATTGAAGGAATCTTGAAAAGCAAATTGCAAAGGATGAAAAAAGTGTGCGAAAGAATTATTTTAATTCCCCATTCTCCGACACTTAACCGCAAATTATGCAAAAAAGTGGACTTTTTATTGAAAATATTGAAAGCTTAGATTGAAATAATAGTTCGTCATTGTTGCAAAATATGCGTCAACTATCCCCTATTTTAGAAAGCTCGCCAAAAATTATTCTTTTTCCCGAAAAACAATCTAAGCCAATAAACAGCAAACACTGCATCACTTGCTACAACATCAAAACGAAAATGGCTTGCCTTGAAGGCAAGCCATAAGACTAGGAAACAAGAAGATTTGGTTGCTATAGATTCATAGATTAAAATTCTAATTTAAAAAATTCGATGTTATCCAAACCACGCGCTTCCATCGTAATTCTGGGTGAAGAACTTGACCAGTCTATCCGCAAAATACCAAAGCTGCGCTGATTGACCAGGGGGCTTACCCGATAGCGATTGGTTTCGGTAGTATTCCCGGAATAAGCATGTGTAAGGCCACTGGACGTAAAATCATACAATGGATACCCCAAACCGGGCAGGTCAATTTTGGATACCTCCGAGATGTGCCGATCACCGCTCAACAAGAGCGTTTTGGCTGGTTTTATGTTGACCAACAATTCAAAAAAACGCTGGCGTGCTGCCGGGAAGTTGGCCCATTTTTCAAAGGCATGTTCCTCGTGAATGAACTGAATGCCACAAGCGATGATGTTGATTTGGGCCGTACTGTTGCGCAATTCCTCTTCTAACCATTTCCATTGGGCCTCTCCCAACATATCGCCCGTTTCATTGATGAAATAGCGAGGCGTTTGAGTCGGATTGGGAACCAATTCATCCCGAAAATAGCGCCCGTCGAGAAGGATGACTTTGATTTGGTGTCCTGAAGGCCCTATGGTATAAGACTGGTAAGCCCCCTCGCGTTTCCAAACCGGGTCATCTTTGGGAACCTCCAAAAAATTCAACATCAAGGCTTTACTTTTTTGCTTTTTGGGGTAGTTTTTGTCGCCATCGTTCTGTCCATAATCGTGGTCATCCCAAATGCCCATCACTAAAGTTTTTTGGTGCAATTGGGCATAATCGGCTTCTTTGAGCACTTTTTGGTACATCTTTTTCATGAGCCCCATATCTTCGGTATCCGCATAGATATTGTCCCCCAGCCAAAGCCATAAATCGGGCGTATTGCTCAGGATAGGCTTCCACATCAATTGGTCTTTCTCCTGATTGTTACAGGAGCCAAAAGCCAATGTGGTAACCTGCTGTTTGAAATCGATGGGACGAATCGGCTTGTGTTGAGTTGCAACTATGGGTGGTGTCGCAACTTGAGCATCTAGAATAGCGACCATTACTACACTAAAGAGCAGGGAGAATAAGTGTTTCATGAGCAATGAATCAAAGCATTGTAAGTAAACCTAAATGGATAGTACAGCATTTTACAGGCAATAGAAGGAGCCATCAGTCAGCGCTGGTTCACATTTACTTAAGATAGGGACAAAAGTTATTCACACACCAGCTTAATACATTAGAATGGAGTCTTATTACCAATTGTTTACATACAGTGTTGAAGTACAATACAGTCTTTAAAAACTTCTGTAAGTTAAACATCTTTAATGTGCCCCTTCTAATTTTCCGTGTTTTAGCTTATTTTATCCGTTTTTTAGCAGCTACATTTCGATTTTCGGAAAATTATTTTTTTTAGCGCTTACCTATATATTATTCACCAGGATACTGGAGACCGATTTGCTGGCGAATTTCATCCAAAAGTTCCATTCTGGCGAGGGTGAAATCGAGGTTCAAATCCGGGCTCTCGGTCAAACCAAAAGATAAGCAGCGCATCACCTCCTGTGCTTCAAAAGTGTAACCGTGTACCTGGTTGTCAAATTGAAAAAAGGTTGGCCTTTGCCCTTCCCGCAACAAACTCATGGAAGTCATCTCGTGAAAACGGCTATGGATGTGAATCGTGCCGGTTTCACCATAAATAAAAGCTTCGGATTTGGTTCCCATTCTGATGGTGGTGTGCAAATGCGACAAAGCTCCATTCCTATGGCGCAGGATGATGGCGGTGTCTTCATCTACACCCGTGGCCCCAAGGTAGGCTTTAGCGGTCACTTCAACAGGCATGCCCAACACCAGCGTAGCCAAAAAAAGCGGGTAAACCCCAATGTCCAATAGCGCACCCCCGCCAAGTTCAGGGTTAAATAGACGCCCTGCGGGCTCATAAGGTGGTTTGAACCCAAAATCGGCTTTGATCCCCAGCACGGCACCGATTTGGTTATCGGCAATGAGTTGTAACATTTTTTGGGTGGTGGGTAAAAACCGCGTCCAGAATGCCTCCATCAAAAAAGTCCCTTGCACACGCGCCGCTTCTACCATTTGCCTGGCCTCGTGAATGTTGATGGAAAAAGGTTTTTCGCAAAGCACTGGAATCTTATGGGCGATACAAAACAGGGTGTTTTGGCAATGCAGGTTGTTGGGTGTGGCAATGTATACCGCATCCAAATCGGGACATTGGATGATCTCTTCATAGCTCCCGTATACATGACCAGCACCATACTGGCGGCCAAATTCTACTGAACGATCCATATCGCGAGAGGCCACCGCCGCGAGCTTGGCACCCGGTGTTTTAGCCAAATCAGACGCAAATTTGTGGGCGATGCGCCCCAGGCCGATGATGCCCCAGTTGAA
>ENA-UOWO01001393-UOWO01001393.1-activated-sludge-metagenome-genome-assembly--contig:-NODE-1393-length-32265-cov-7.294163_pt1 | contig 32265 bp, 31 predicted proteins | sample MGYA00238148_ERZ761564 | MGnify/ENA primary metagenome ERZ761564 (study PRJEB28885, sample SAMN05720194) | activated sludge metagenome | isolation source: Anaerobic digester | place: USA...
GGTGGCACACGCGCTCTGGTGCTCGGTCTCTACCACCTCCAGATCGGACTCCCTCAGTTCCAGTCGATCCACCCCTCGGTGTTGGGCGTTCCGGATACTATCACTCATGGCCAATTGGTCCATACGGTCACCGAACCTGAACTCGCGACGGTCACTTGTAGGTTCATCGCCTTGACCTGTGCGCCGAAGGGTATGGCTACCACGGTCGCTCTTCTTCAAGGTTCCGAAGACCTGCTGCAACGCCCGTTCACGGATGAGCTTTTCGGCCTTGCCCGTGAGCGGGGTGCGCCCCCCCTTCTCCGGTCGTTCACCTATGATGCCATGTTTCCGCAGGTCCGCCTCGAACTCCTTTCGACCGTAATCCTTCGAATAGAAGCCATGTTCCTTGTCCACCTGGTCCATCCAATCGAGCGCCTCCTCCACATCACCACTGGTATGGGTGAGCAGCTCCAGGAAAAGAGGTAGCAGCTTTTCGAACGGCGTGCGGTCATCCTCGGGAGGGGTGAACTTGCTGAAGCGATGACCGACCATGATGATGGTAAGATAACACCGAACACCACCTCCGGTTCACAAGGTACCGGAATGAAGTGGCCCGCTCGGATCCGAGCGGGCCACCCAACGGAGATCAGTGCTCGCTACTGGAGCACGATGCTACGGACACCTAGAGCGGCTCCGTTCAATGTGGTACGGATGGTGTAATTCCCTGGTGCAACCCCGAGGATGTTCATCACATGCACATCCGAAGTGACCCGCTCTGTACGTACGACCCGACCTTGCATGTCGAGCAGTTCCACTTGGTCCGCACGCTGATCACCGCTAAGGTCGAGCGTGACACGATCGGTGGCGGGATTGGGGAAGGCGGTGAATACCACGTCGGAAGCATCCAGTTCATCGAGCCCTACCAGCGCTGCATCGCCGATGTACTCCACCGAACGTGCGACCGTCCATGCCATACCCGTGGACGTTGAATCCTCGGTCAGCTTGAGCAAGGGGTGAGCGGAAGTGGCGGAGAAGTAGTACGTGATGTTCGCGATCCTGGTCACCACCGCCAACGCGCTGTTGTCGGTGACCCGGCGCCGCACCTTGACGCGCAGCACCTCCGTGTTCGACACATTGGGCAAGGTCAACGTGCCGTGCCCATCAGCCGCGCCCGTCAAGGAGACCAGACGCGTGACCGGGAAGCCCAAGGCCACGTAGTTCGCCGTCCCCGCATCGGACCATGACCCGCCAAAGGAAAGCGGGAGTTTCAATTCCACGACCGGATCGGTGTAGGTCAGTGCCCCTTCAAGGGTTCCGCGCAATCCAACCACCGTGAGGCCCTCAGAGGTCAATGACCAGAAGGTCGAATCACTCCCGCCATCGGTGCTGGCCAGCGAAGCAGTGGGAAAACCACTGGTCGCAGCCGCGTAGTAGAAATTGCGGTTGCCCGTCGCACTCGGGAACAGGTCCCAATAGTTGATCTCGACGTCGGCACCCGAAGGACCGTTCCACGTGAAGTTGGTAGCTGTTTTGAGGGCCACGGTCTGACCCACTACGGGTACATGGGTGGTGGTGGTCAGTGTGGGTTGTGCGACCACGGCTGTGGCGATCACAAGGGAAAGCGAAAACGACGCGTAGCGTTGGTTCATGGTGCTGGTGTTCAGTATCGGTCGGTGAAGGTAAGACGGCAACGGCGACAGGAACGCTGCCCGGGGGTGGAAAGGATCGTTTCTCTTTGTACCATGAAATTCAGCGTAAGCGAGATCACCGAACTGATCAAGCACCGACGTTCCATCCAGCCCAAGGACCAGAGCGGCCGGGAAGTGCACCGGGAGGTGGTGGAACGGATCCTGACCAATGCCACTTGGGCGCCTACCCATGGGATGACGCAGCCGTGGCGTTTCACCGTGTACACCGGCCCGGGTCGCGAACGGCTCTCGAAATTCCTGGGTGAGGTGTATACCCGCACGACCCCACCGGACAAGTTCCTACAGCGGAAATACGAGAACGTGACGCTTCGCCCGCTGCAAAGCGCGGTGGTGGTGGCGATCGGCATGGTGCGTGACCCACTGCGCAAGGTGAGCGAACGCGATGAACTGTTGGCCATGGCTTGCGCGGTACAGAACATGCATCTGACCTGCACAGCGTATGGGTTGGCCGGCTTCTGGGCGACCGGTGGACCCATGACAGGAGCCGATATGCGGGATCTCCTCGAACTGGGTCCCGATGACCTGGCACTCGGTCTGTTCCATATCGGATATCCCGCCATCCCTTGGCCGAAGAACCACCGGCGTCCCTTGGACCAGGTGGTGCGCTGGGCCGATCAATGATGCACCCATGGCCCTGCTGAACATCACCAATTACGACGATCATCCGGAGGACCCGAACTGGATCGTTTTCCGGTTCGGTCGGTCCGACCTGTCCGTTGAATTCCGATCCGAGTTGGACAAGGTGGGCATCGCGTATCAAAGCGACGGAGCCTCGGAACCTCCTTTCCTGGTGGCCGTGAAGCAGCGGCATCGGGAGCTGGCGGTCCGAGCGAACTACCTCGTACTTGGCCGGCACCGGTCCCCCTTTCTTGCCGACGGTATCCTCCGCTGGTTGGTCCTGATCGGTGTGGGGGCCTTGGTCACATTGGCCCTGGTGGGGTACTTCATGGCCTCATAACGACCACACCCCGGTCGACCATTCCCATTCGGCGAACATTCCTGGTGATCGGATATCTTCACGCCCCTCCTGTCCGTTCAGGTCATATATGTATCGATGAGCACCCCGATCAAGTCCCCTCTCCCGTGGCTAGCCGCGGTCATGGCGACGGTGCTGTGTTCGCTGACGTTGACCTCGGCTGGACAGGGTCCCGCAGGCGAGGTGGTGGAGGCCACGGTGCTTTATGGGGATGGCCGATTGTTCGAGGATGACCTGTACTTGAGCGACGATGCCTTGTCGTGCCTGTGGGATAGTCTTTGTTCACTGCCCGATGCCTCGGAGGACCGGCTTCGCGACCTGGCGTTGTTCCGCCGGATCCGTGGCATGAAGGAGAACGACGTGTCCACCTTGGTCGATTCACTGTTCGCCTTGGATGATGTACCGTATGCGCTCATCAACGAGGTCGCTCTGAGTGCCCGTACCGCACCCACCCAGGATGAAATGGAACACAGTCATCCGGTAGGCTGGTCGGTGGACGGAGCCATACCCTGCCATGACCTGTACAAGACCTGGGATGTATCCAACGCCAATGCCTATGGCCCTGAACTCTCGGCCGGAGATAGCATGGCCCATCTCATTCTGACCAAGGAAATGGATGGTTGTGGGATGGCATTACCGGTACCCGGGGTCCTCACCTCCCGGTTCGGGTGGCGCAATGGACGAGCCCATAACGGGATCGACCTGGACCTGCGCACAGGGGAACCGGTCAGGGCCATGTTCCCAGGTGTGGTGCGCTTCGCCAATTCGTTCGGTAGCTATGGCAGACTGGTGGTGATCCGCCACTTCAATGGATTGGAGACCTACTACGCCCACTTGCACCGCATCAAGGTCGGTATCGGCATGGAGGTGGACGCCGGCACGGTCATCGGTACAGGGGGCAACACGGGTCGAAGCACGGGCCCTCACCTTCATTTGGAAGTGCGCTTCAAAGGTTTGCCCATAGACCCCTTACGGTTCTTGGACCTTTCCTCGGGTGCATTGACCACCAATGAATTCGTCCTGAAGCGCACCCGGTGGTCTTTCGTCGCGTTCCCCCGCGATGCCAATACCCATGTGGTGCAGCGGGGTGAACACCTTCAGGCTATCGCTGATCGTTACGGAACCAGCGTGGACGACCTGTGCTCCTTGAACGGTATCGGTCGCAGGACCCGTCTTTCCGTGGGTCAGGAACTCGTCGTCGGCCGAGACAAGGACCAGTGATGCGTCAACGCTTCCTTCTCCCGTTCGAATGGCACCCGTTCCTCTGTGCCGTATCGCTATTCACCGGGAGCCTGGTGCCCACGCTCATTGTGGCCCAAGCCGGTGTGACCACGCTAGGCATACAAGTGAAGCCCGTGGTACCCCTCGACCTTTTCGACCCTGAGATCACGCTGGAGCGTGAACATCTTTCCGGTGCCATCGAACTCACCGGAGGATATGCCTTCGGCATGTCGGTGCGCGTGGGTGTGAGCAATACCATCTCGTTCGAGACCGGGATCTCCCAGATCCAACGTAACTATGGCTATTCGCTGGTGAACGACACCAATGGCTACTCGGCATCGGAACGATTCCGGTACGTGGGATACGAGGTACCGGTGGCCGCTTTGGCCTATATCCGTTTGGGAGAACGGATGTGGATGAACGCAGCGCTGGGATTCTCCTTCGATGCATACCCGAGCGACGTGCAGAAGGATGTGGAGCGGGGCCGGATCTACGTGTTCCGGAACGACTGGGCCCAGTTCGCCACGTTGGCCAACCTGGGGGTGGAGTACCGCACCGAGGGTTCAGGATATTTCTACCTGGGGGCCAGCTTCCATCGGCCGTTCGGATCCATCGCCGTGGCGGACCTGACCTACTACGCTCAGAACTTCTTCCCGTACACGATGCGCGGAACGCTGGATGGGAGTTACCTCACGGTCGATCTGCGGTACTATTTCCATGAGGATGCCGATCGCTTGAAGACCCGTAGGAAGTGAATACCCGGGTCCGGCCTGCCCTGCCCCACCCATTCGCTACCTTTCCACGGTCAATCCGACCCTCATGACCAGAACGCTACTACTCCTTCCAACACTGTTCCTCGGATACCTCACCGCACATGGCCAAGCGCCGTTGAACGATCAATGTGCGGATGCCATCCCGGTCACCTGCGGCAACAGTTATTCAGGGACCACCGTGGATGCCACGGCCGATGCGGTGGAGGACTGTGTCACCGGTATCACGGCGCCCGGCGTGTGGTACAGGCTGGAAGGCGTGGCCGGCCAGATCACGCTGAGCACCTGTGCTGCATTCGACTACGACACCAAGATCAATGTGTACCAGGGCACGTGTGATGCCCTGGTCTGCGTTACCGGTAATGATGATGCCTGTGAACTGGGCTCCACCACGTCATTCGCCGCTACCGCGGATATCACTTACCACATACTCGTTCAAGGGTACAACGCGCTTACCGGTACCTTCCTGCTCAGCGTGGCCTGCTTGGACCTTTCGCCCGATCTGTGTGAAGGGGCTGCAGCGATCGCGTGTGGCCAGACCATTCCAGGAACCACCACCGGTTCCACCGATGATCAGGTGGATGAATGCGGGACCTCCATTTCCGCGCCGGGAGTCTGGTTCACCTTCGCCGGTGATGGCGACCAGGTAACGCTCAGCACCTGCCCGTCCCCGAGCTATGACAGCAAGATCAACGTGTATTCTGGCGAATGCGGTGCGTTGACCTGCGTGAACGGGAACGACGACACCCCTGGGCTCGGCACGTGCTCCACAGTGACCTTCGAGACAGAGATCGGAGCCACCTATCATGCCTTGGTGCAAGGCTATAATGGCGCCACCGGCACGTTCGATCTGGTCCGGTCCTGCCAGACCTGCGGAACTCCCACGAACGTGAACGTGGTGGCATACGATGTGTTCGCCACGTTGGATTGGGCCTCCAACGAGCCGGGTTCGACCTTTTCCGTGGAATACGGACCCTTGGGCTTCACGCCGGGAACGGGTACCGTGGTCACCGGTATCAGCGGCACGGATGGTCCACCGCTCACGATCACAGGACTCACCCTGGCCACGGAATACGAAGTGTACATCACGTTGGATTGCGGGAACGGGGACCTGAGCACCCCGGTGGGTCCCTTAGCTTTCACCACGGTGGAAGAGGCACTGGCAGCGAACGCGCTTTGCAGCAACGCCCTCCCGTTGACCTGTGGGGCAGGTCTGGACGGCAACACCACCTTGGGTCTGGTGCCGGAAGGCCCGACCTGTGGCCCTTCCAACATCACCACCAAGGGTGTTTGGTACAGCTTCATCGGTACCGGTGAGACGATCACCATGGCCACCTGCGGGGCCACCAACTTCGACAGCAAGATCAGTGTGTTCACCGGTGGGTGCGAGGCGTTGACCTGTGTCGGCGGCAATGATGACTCTCCGGGTTGTGCCGGCAATAGCAGCCAGGTGATCTTCCCAAGCACGATCGGCACTGAATACCTCGTACTGGTGCATGGATACCAACAAGCGCAAGGGACGTTCACGTTGAGCGTTACGTGTGCACCTGGTTGCGACATCGCCGAGAACGATGAATGCGCCGTGGCCACGTTACTCGCGATACAGCCCATCGGTGGCTGCGAAGCAAGCACCGGTGACAACACCTGTGCCTATGGTTCACCGGTACCGAATCCGGAGTGCGACCCGTTCGCACCCATCATCGATCTCTGGTACTCGTTCAATTCCGGTTTCGCAACCAGCATCAGCATCCAGGCCGAAGCCCTTACCGCTGAGGTGGTGAACCTGGCCTTGTATACGAGTTGTGCGGAACTGACCTACATCGCGTGTTGGACGGAGGTGACCGACCCCATCAACGTGGCCGGTCTTCCAGCTAACACGGACTTCCTGATCCGCGCATGGAACGGGGGCGGTCCCCAAGCCGGCACCTTCTCACTTTGCATCGAATCGGACATCAATACGGCCATCCACGGTCCTTCCACGTCCCCCACCGTTACCCTCTCCCCTGTACCAGTAACGGATGTGCTACGGATCAGTGGGACGAGCACGATCCAGACCTTGCGAATTGTCGATGCACAGGGCCGTAACCTGGGTGAACATTCCGTGAACGGTATGGACCAGGTCTCGATGGATGTGTACCACCTATCCACTGGCACCTATCTCTTGCAAGACGGCACCGGCCGCTATCTCGGCCGATTCGTGAAAGCCGATTAGTGCTGTCGGTGTGTGTGAATGGGAAAGCCCGGACCTTGTCCGGGCTTTCCCATTCACACACGTGGGCCGATCAATTCTTGACCAACGGCCTGACCGCACGCGCACCTTGGCTCTTCACGATGACCAGGTAGCTGCCGGATGGCACGCTGCTGAGATCAGCGAACACGCGCCGATCAGCATGGACGGGACCACGATGCAGGACCATCACTGAACGTCCAAGCACATCGACCAGGTCGACCTCAGCGGTGTGCGCGCCGGGACCATCGAGCGTGACCATCACTAACGAGGAGGTCGGATTGGGGAACACATCGACCACCACTGTGCTTGCGATCGGCCCGACCGAAGTATTCAGATCAAGCACGTTGAACCGCCACCAACCCTGCGGTGCGACAAGCGGACGCACTTGGACCTTGCCTGCATTGGCAGTGGCCTCGATGTAGTAGTACACCACGGAGCCCGCAGGCTGCGCTGGAAGTGCAGCGGTCCAGACATCACCTTCCGTGGCGGTCATCGGGACCGGAGAATAACCCAGCAGGGTATCGATGGTCCAGTACACCTGTGCCGATGCGATGCCGCTCTTATGCCGGATGTAGGCCTCCACGGGATACGGATCCACAGTGTTGTAGGTATCCGCCAGCCGCTGATGGCGGATCAGCAACGGATCGGGAACACCGATACACTTGGTGATGCAATGGATGGCACCACTTGCGCTGATGATATTCTGTGCCTGCTCATCACAATCGATGCCGACCACGTTGTACCCAGGCAGTGCCTCGCGCAGGATCCGTAGACCGGTGGTGTCATACTCCGTGCGGTAGGTGGGAACGAGCACCGTCCCATTGATGAAGACATTATTGGCGTAGGTGCGGTAACTGGCATTCGGGGGGAGCCCGCCGCTCGTACTGGGCGGCATGGGCACTCGCACGACCCGATAGGGATCGCCGAACACGGAAGGAACATCGTTGATGATGCCTTGCAGATTGGCCTCGATGCGCGGGCCGTCGCTCTGTCCCAGCGGGAACTCACCCACGAGCAGGGTCTCCTCATCGATCAGCTTCATATGCATGTCGATGTGGTTGATATTGTCGTACAGCAACTGCTGCATCTTCACATAGCGACCCGGAACGATACCCATGAACTGTTGCATCATCTGGTCCACGCCGGCCTCATCACGACTGGTCTGGTTGAATTCACCGATCGGGCCGTTCTCCTCCAGCACCAGCTCACTGCTGAACGCCGTTCCAAAACCGTCGCTCATGAAGTTCCCTCCGGTATGCACCAGGTCATAAGGCGCTTGTGACGTGCTGAACACTTCGATCCCTTTGGCTGTGCCCAGCGCATCACTGAGCGCATCATCCTCCGGACGTGGGCGATTGTAGATCCAATCCAACAGGAAGAGCGAATCGACCTCATTGGCATAGATGGTCTCCGGCCCGAAATCACGTACCCAGATGCTGTTGTAATCGGCCTCCAGGAAGGTGATACCGTCCAGATCGGACAGGGGACCGCCGTAGCTACCGTTGAGCAGCACCGATGTGACCTCGGATGGGTCCTGGCATACGATGATGACCTCGCACTCCTCCTTTGCAGCACGTACGATCTGCTTCAGGATACCCGTGTAGCTCGCCCACGTGATGACCACACTCTGCACCTCCTCCCACTCGGCCATGGTCCGCACAGGGAACGCAGGGGGCGTGGTGATGCCGCGGGCTTGCCCTGCCCTGGTATCGCGGTACTCCCTGATCAAGGGGAGCTCATGTGGTGCAAGACCTATGGGCAGGTCCTGAGCGAGAAGAGGGGGGACGCTCACGATAGCGACCGCTAGGATGGAGAAGGACCGGAGCATGGATGATGTGTGCATGTGCGGATGCAAGTTATGTGCTTGGCGAGAGGTGACCCGCCCGACCACTCGGATCAAGGCATCACGGGTCGCGCATCGGCCTTGGGGACATCGCGTTCCAATTCCCGATAGAGGGAGACCACGTCACGCACATAGTGGAAGACCTGGGCCCCGTTGCAATAACCATTGCGTATGCCAGGGCGCATGTAATAGTGGGGTCGAGCGAGCAACAGCACGGCACGTTCCACATGATGCTCCCACCGCTGCGGATCGAGGCCCAACTGTTCGGCCAACCGTTGTGCATCGATGACGTGGCCTGGGCCTGCATTGTAGGAGGCCAACACGAACCGCAACCGCTGTTCGGGATCGGGCACCGCGCGCCGCCATAGCGTATCCAGCTTATTGACAAAGCGTACCGCCGCTCCGATGTGTGCTTCCACCGCATGGCTGCTATCCACCCCGAGCCGCTCCGCCGTCCTGGGCATCAGCTGCATGATACCATGTGCTCCCTTGGAGCTTACGGCCGTACTGTCGAAACGCGATTCCTTGTACGCCATGGCCACCAGGAGGTGCCAATCCCAAGTGAGTTCACCTGCATAGGACCGAAAGGCATTGTCATAGGGCGAAATGCTGTCGCCGTTGACCGGAATGGCGCGCTTGGAACGAATAGGACCCGTGGTGGGCTTCTTCGCCGCCTTGTATCCTTTGAACAACTGTTCCAGTGCCCCATTGCGCTCATCCGTGTCAAGTCCATCGTTCAGTGCCTTCAAGAGGGCTGGTGCGTTCTTGCGAACAGCGAAGCTCAGCGGTTGGGAGGATCCGATCGGTCCACTGAACTCCACCAGCGGGAGACGCACGGCCTCAAAGGCAGCATGTGCCTCCGTGACCACGACAGCCGATACCCGACCCAATACCAGGTCCCTCAGCAGGTCGTCGGCAGTATGCGTGCTATCGGATGCAGGACGTTTGGCCACGCACACCTCCTCCTTGAATCGATACTGCCTATCGCGATAGGGTGATGCGGACCCGAGCATGAGGCTGTCCATCGCAGGCCTCACGGTGGAAGTGGGCCTACCCTTGGCCGGGAAGGGGTCGCGCCTCATGATGGCCATGACCGGCGCCACATGCCGGTAGGGTCTCGTGAAACGCACCCAGCGACGATGGTCCTTTCGCGGTGTGAGCTGCGCGGCTATGATATCCCCCCTACCCTGTTGCAATGCCATCCAAAGGCTATCGGGGTGTCGCACCTCCACCGCGATGACCGGCACATCCAACCGGTCGGCGATGCGTTCGAGCAGTTCCCACTCCAAACCGGAAACTGCCTTGGGGCGCTTCTCCCAACTGAGGGGATCACGCATGACCAGTACCCGCAACGTATCGGACATGACCTCAGGTAGGTCACGCTCCACGAAGGGTTCGGCCCAGGGCACGGGTGGGCCCGGTTCCCGTTCGAATGCCCGTGACCGAATGATGGCGAAGGCCACCAAAGCAGCTGCGAGACCGAACAGGGTCATCCGTAGGAACCTCCGGTCCTTCATCGCATGGGTGCTGTATGGACGGCGATATCCGCTATGAATCCCATGAATTCCTCGCGATAGTCGGCAATATGCTCCGCCAGTACCGTCTCCGCTCCCACCATCACATGACCTTCGGGAACGCGACGCGCCAGTCCGGCCAATGCTTGACCGATACCGTCCAATCGTGCATAACCTGTCAGCCAGTCGCCTTTGGCCATGTAGTGGAGCATCTGCCGGGTCCGTTCGTCCATGCTGTCCTTGTTGGCATTCAACAAGGTGTACATACGGGATGCGAATTCCGGCAGCGGTGTGGCATGAAGCCTGGACCATTGCTCGGCAAGAAGATGGTCGAAGAACAGGTCCATCACCACCCCCGAGTAACGTCCCGCGTGGGCACGAACGCGTTCCCTACCCGCGCGTTGTGCCGGGTGGGTATCGGTGAACGAATCGATCGCCCGGTGCAGGCGGATCCCTTTCACCACCTGTGCCGGGAACCGATCCAGTCGACCGCCCTTCACCGCATCCGCCATGAAGTTGCCCACGATGACCAATGGGTCGTCGCCGCTCAGGAACAGGTGTCCGAGGTAGTTCATACGCGTGCCGCAAGGTACTTCAACCGCTTGGCAGCACTTTTCGTTCCGATCCCATGTAACGCACCCATCCCACAGGATCATTGGCTCATCCTTTACTGGGACGATACATGTCGATGCACACCAGCCGTCCTCTTCATGCCACCGCTCGTGTAAGTACACGATGAACGACCGGCCATCCGGGTACATTCGCAGTACCACGGACCATGCGCCTTTCCTTCCTGCATACCCCGTTCCTCAACGGACCCAGGCCGATCTATTGGCTGATGCAGGTGTTCACCTGGTCGATGTACGTCGGCATGTTCTATGTCTGGAACTCGCTGAACGGCAGGCAGCAATCGGGCATCGAACTGCTGCTCCTGATGGAGGTCATCACGGGGATGGCCGCAAGCCATCTCCTGCGGTATATCATCCTGAAGAAAGGACTGCTGAACACCGACATTGGCGACCTTCTCCCTCGACTGGCGTTGTACGCCAGCCTGGTTGCCATATTCGCCACGCTCTTGGAGATGGCACTGCATGACCTGCTGCTGACCGGATTCAAGCCACTCTCTTCCGAGCCGTTCCTGACCCATGTGAACCGGACGATCAATTGGGGGCTGCTCTTGATCATCTGGGCCATCTCCTACCTGGCCTATTGCTACTTCATCCAGAACCGACGTGAGGAGATCCGCAGCCTGCGCATGGAAACGGCGAACCGGGAGAACCAGTTGAACACCTTGCGTGCACAGATGAACCCGCACTTCATGTTCAATGCGCTCAACGGGATACGCGCACTGATCGACGAGGATCCGGACCAGGCCAAACGAGCGATCACGCAATTGAGCGCGATCCTACGCAACGCCATGTCCACCGTGAAGCGCCGCACGGTACCCTTGGGTGAGGAGATCGACATTGTGAAGGCCTACTTGGCCTTGGAGGCCATGCGGTATGAAGAGCGGCTCAACACCCGGATCTCCGTGGAACCCTCGCTTGAACGCAGCCCTGTGCCTCCCATGCTCCTACAGACCCTGGTGGAGAACGCGGTACGCCATGGTATCGCCCACCTGCCCCAGGGAGGTGTGTTGGAGATCGATGCCGCGCACAGTTTGAACGGCATGGTGATCACCGTTCGGAACAGCGGCAGCTTCAAACCGGGTCGGGGAAAAGGATCCGGCATCGGCCTTCGCAACACGCGTCGTAGGCTGGAACTGATCTATGGCCCACAAGCCCACCTGGACATCCGTGAACAGGATGGAATGGTGGTCACGGAGGTCACCATACCATTCAACATCGACAAGGCCTCGATCGACCCGCACGAACCGAACATCTGAACCACACAGGACCAACACCCCATCACAGCATGAAAGCCCTGATCATCGATGACGAGCGACTGGCGCGGAAGGAACTCATCTCGCTCCTGGCCGTGCATGAGCACATCACCATCGTAGGCGAGGCAGCCAATGCCGACGAGGCCGAGGCGCTCATTGCAGAGAAACAACCGGACCTGGTCTTCCTGGACATCAATATGCCCGGACGCAGCGGATTCGAGTTACTGGAAGCCTTGGATCAATCGCCGCAGGTGATCTTCGTGACCGCCTATGATGAACATGCCTTGAAGGCCTTCTCGGTGAACGCGTTGGACTATCTGTTGAAGCCCATCGATCCTCAACGGCTGGCCGGAGCGGTCGCGAAATTGCAAGAGTTCCATGCGCAGGATGGCCCGCAGCGTGAACTCCTGCGCGAAACGGACCAGATCTTCCTGAAGGACGGGGAAAAGTGCTGGTTCGTGACGCTCAAGGACGTCCGCTCCTTCGAGAGCGAGGGCAACTATGTGCGGGTGCGCTTCAACGATCAGAAACCGTTGGTCCTGCGCAGCTTGAACAAGTTGGAGGAGAAGCTGGACCCATTGGTCTTCTTCCGTGCCAACCGCAAACACATCATCAACCTGCGCTGGGTGGAAAGCATCGAACCCTGGTTCAGCGGCGGACTGATGGTGAAGTTGAAACACCACGGCAAGGACGGTCAGCCCGAGACCATCGAGGTCAGCCGCCGGCAAGCAGCACGCTTCAAGGAATTATTGAGCCTTTGAAGCTTCGGATGGTCTGAACCGGTGGGTCGGGGAGCGCCAACCTGAATGACAGGTGTGAGGATCCCCCTGTCACCATGTGATGCCCACCGGGCAATGATCGCTACCCATCACCTCGTTCAGGATGAACGCCTCCTTCAGTTTGGAGAGGTGTGCCTTTGAAACAAGGGCATAGTCGATCCGCCAGCCGATGTTCTTGGAACGCGCGCCACCTCTGAAGCTCCACCAACTGTACTTGATCGTATCCGGGTTCAATGAACGGAACGAATCCACGAAGCCCGCCGCGAGCAAGGCATCCATGCCATCGATCTCCTGTTGGGTGAACCCGGCGGTCTTGTTGTAGTTGGCCTTGGGCCGGGCGATATCGATGTGCTGATGCGCGACGTTCAAGTCCCCACAAAGCACAACAGGCCTCCCGTGCTTCAGCAGTCCGGATGCGTACGAGCGGAACGCAGCATCCCATTCCCCCCTGTACGGCAAACGCTTGAGGCCTTCACCGCTGTTCGGGGTATAAACCGTGACCACTATGGCCTCCTTGAACCAAGCCGTGACCACCCTTCCTTCGTCGTCGTGGCCAGGCATGCCGATACCATACTCCACCCGTTCCGGTGCGATCCTGCTCACAATGGCCGTACCACTATACCCGGCCTTCTGGGCACCATAGGCATGCACTTGATATCCGCTCAAACCGGCCAATGCCTCCACCACTTGTTCCGGGGTGGCCTTCGTCTCTTGAAAACCGAACACATCCGCATCAAGGGCTTGGAGCGCCGGGACCAAGCCCTTACCTACCGCGGCCCGTATGCCATTCACATTGAAAGAAACGATCTTCATGTGCACGTGTACAAGGCTCCGAAGGTAACCAGGATGTAGCTGCTCAGCGAACGATGGACATCCGGAGCGCTCGGTGCGCATCGCCTTGGTCCACCCACAGCACGTGGTGCCCCGCAGGTAGATCCGACACCGCGATCGTCAAGGATCCACCGCCATGTGTCCCTTGCCAAGTGCGCAACATGCGACCTGAAAGATCGAGCAACCGAAGCTGGTATGCACCGCTTGCAAGACCTTTCACATGGATCACGTCATTGGCCGGTACAGGCACCAACCCGAGTCCTATGCTGGTCACGACCTGCACACCCGTGGGAAGCTCACATGCTGTTCCTGTGACCGTGATGCCATAAGGTCCTATGCTCTGAGAGAACTCATCGAGCAGTACCGGCAGGTAGTAGGTGCCCGCAGGCAGTGCGTTGAAGAAGAGGGTCCGTTCACCGAACGAGCAGAGCGCATCGTTCACATCCACTGGGAACACGGGATCGCCTGCCGGACAGGATGTGAACAACAAGTCCCAATAGTTGGACAATACCGGCTCGGTCCCGCAATACGCGACACGGACGTCCTGACAGGACGATGTGGAGAACGCATGCCAGACGGTCGGAAGGCCACTCGTATCCAATAAGCCACCTGGCTCACCGTCACCCTCCACCGTGGCACCGGTGTTGTTGCCTACGAAGAGTACTGGCAGTTCCGTGAGCGGTAACACCTCAACGGCATCACACCGATCGTTCGGCGGCCCCTCATCCGTGCAGTTCATGGCCAATACGGAGATCGCATAGCGACCGGAGGATCCACTGAACGCATCGAGTAGCACGGGCAGGTAGTAGGTCCCTGCGGTCAGATCACCGAAGTAAAGCGTACGGCGCCCGTTGCTGCAATCCACATCGGAGTAAGTGACCGGACTGATCGTGGAGACGGCATCGCACGCGGTCACCAAGAGGTCCCAGTAATTGGAGAACCCTTCTTCCGTACCGCAGTAGTCGACCGTGATCCGGGAGCAGCGATCAATGGAGAATGCATGCCAGACCGTGCCGAGGCCGGAGTCGCCGATGAGGGATCCGGGTGGACCATCGTCCGTGGTGGTGGCGCCACGATTATCGCCAACGAACCGCGCCGGAACGCCCTGTGCAAGCGCCTTGGGCTGCACCGTTGAGCACAGGTCGTTGGGAGGGGTTCCGCCAAGGCATACGCCTGTTCGGACGCGCACCTGATAAGGACCCTCAGCGCCCGAGAACGGATCATAGAGCACCGGGAGATGGTATACGCCAGGATCCAAGGATGCATAGAACATGGAGCGATTGCCATTGCCACATTCGTTGTCGAGGACCTGTGTGGGGTTGATGGTCAGCCCGGCTGGACATCCGATCGCCAGCAGGTTCCAATAATTGGATTGAGTATTCATCGTACCGCAGAAATCCACCACGATCGAGGCGCAATGGTCCAATACGAACGCATGCCAGACCGTCGGTACCGCCGATGACCCGATGATCGTACCCACCGCACCATCATTGGTGAACGTAGCTCCCGTGTTATCTCCGATGAACGTATGATCCCCCCCGATGGGAATGGGCACAGGTGCAACATCGGAGCAGCGGTCATTGGGAGGCACGCCTCCCGAGCACACCTTGGCGCTTACCGTGAGCTGGTAAGGACCATTAGCTGTTCCGAACACCTCCGATAACACCGGGATGTAATAGGTACCGGGTTGAAGACCATCGAACACCAGCGTCCTGTTCCCATCGCCGCAGATGGCATCATCCGTTCCGGTGGCCGCGATGAACGAGGTGGCCGGACAGCCTTGCCCGAGCAGGTTCCAATGACTGGTGAACACCGGATCCGTGCCGCAATAGGCGATGGTGACCTTCGAACAACTGGCCACGGTGAACGCATGCCACACCGTCGGTAGACCGGAGTCCGCGACCTCTGTCCCTTGGACGGCATCGTCCGTATTGGTAGCCCCCGTGTTATCCCCGGTGAAGAACAGTGAACCTCCCATGGGCAACGCTCGGGGCAACACATGGTCGCAACGATCATTGGGTGGTGCCGAAAACGTGATCAACGGAACGGCGATGACCATGGTCAACGCGCTCAGCCGTAGGTGCGTGAATAGCCGGGGCGAACTGTAATTAGCCATGAGGGTACAGAGGAAAGACGGGAGAGCGATGCAAGGTTGCTCAAGTATCGCCCGGGATCCACATTTCCGCACGAAATAGTAACGAACACTGTGTTCATAGAGTTCACGTTGGGGTTACACCGAGTTGGCACGGGATGTGCCAACTTCGGGACCTGAACGCACCTGTCGATGAACCCGACGCATCCATCCTTCAAGAGGTATCGGTCGGCTAATTCCACACCCGTGGCCAATAGACCGATCGAACTTTAGGTCCCACCCTCCGTCCAACGACAACGAAACCACCCATCATGCCGATCCAAGCCTACACCGGACCCTTCGGTCGCGAGGAGATGAAGCACCTGTTGCGCCGGACATTGTTCGGTGTCACGCGAGCGGACCTTGTCCATTTCGAAGGCCAGTCCCTCGATCAAGTGATCGATGCCTTGTTGAACGTGGTGAACGATACCACGCCGCCGATCAAAGCCTATACGGGTGGGCCTAACAATGCTCCCGACCCCGATGCGTTGGACCCGCAGGTACCCTTCGGAAGCACCTGGGTGGATACGGTACGATACGGCGCGAACGACGAGGAGCTGACCGATCTGACCGCAGCGAGGATCGGGAGCTACGTGTGGTGGCGGACCGGGTTGATGGTGGAGCAGGAACGGACGATACGGGAGAAGATGGTGCTCTTCTGGTACAACCAGATGCCCTCACAGGTGTTCAGTATCTTCAATCCTCGATTGAGCTACCAATACGACCAGCTCCTCCGGGATCAATGTTTGGGCAATCATCGGAGCTTCATGTACGATGTGACGACAAGTGGCTCGATGTTGATCTTCCTGAACGGATACCTGAACACGGCCAATGCCCCGGACGAGAACTATGCGCGGGAATTGATGGAGCTGTTCACCCTTGGCGAAGGCAGTGGTTATACGGAGGAGGATGTTCAAGCGGCTGCGCGGGTGCTGACAGGATGGTCGGTTTTCGAGCAGGACCAGATCGGGGAGATCGTGCTGCCGTTCGTGGCCTTCCGCCCGAGCCAGCATGAAACGGCCAACAAACAGTTCAGTGCCTTCTTCAACAACACGGTGATCACCGGTCAGAATGGCGCGGCAGCGGGCCCGGCCGAGTTGAACGCATTGCTGGATATGATCTACACCAAGGAGGAGGTCTCGAAGTTCATTTGTCGTGAGATCTATCGCTTCTTCGTACACGGGGAGATCGATGCTGCCATTGAAACCGGGGTGATCGAACCCTTGGCCGAGATCTTCCGACTCAATCAGGGAGCTCCTGACCAGCTACGACTGGTCATGCGCGCGCTGCTGACCAGCGAGCACTTCTTCAGCCCGGAGATACGTGCCTGCATGGTCATGAGCCCGGTGGACCTGGTGATCGGCGCTTTGCGCAAACTGGAGATGCCGCGGCCCACACCCGCGCAGTTCCAAGCCCAGTATCTGTTCTGGCGGGACGTCTACTACCTCACCGCCTATACCGGTCAAGAGATCCTGGCACCACCCAATGTGGCGGGATGGCCGGCGTACTACCAGTTCCCTACTTACGACAATACGTGGTTGGATTCCGCCACCTACCCGGCCCGTAACAATGCGATGCTCGGTATCATCTACACCGGCTTCGCCACATCGGCCAACCTCTACCATGTGCCCAGTCGCGACCTGGAGTTCAAAGTGGACCTCCTTGCACTGGTGGCTGGCTTCAGTGACCCTATGAACCCCAATGCGGTGGTGGCCGATGCAGCTGACCTGCTCATGGCGGTGCCCATCTCCCAGACCGTACGCGCCCAGCTCAAGACGAACTACCTCCTCTTGGGACAGCAGAGCGATGTCTATTGGAGCGATGCCTACGAGATCTATATGAACGACCCCAACACCACGAACATGACAGCGCAGCTTGTGCCGAACCTGCTGCTCTGGCTCTTCCTGGACATGGCCCAAGCGGCAGAGACCCAGATCCACTGATCCATAGCACACCACTCCCATGAACAGAAGGAACTTCCTCCGCTCTTCCGCAGTGGCCACCATCGGTGGGCTAACCGTGCGCGGCTCGAGCAGCCCATTGCTCGCCCCCTTGCTCAGTGATGTGACCGAGGATCGCGTGTTGGTGATCGTCCAGTTGTATGGTGGTAATGATGGTTTGAACACTGTCATCCCGCTGGATCAATACACCACTCTGGCGGTCAAACGTCCGAACGTGCTCATCCCCCCTTCACAGGTACTGCCCTTGACCGGCCTGCCCAACACAGGCCTGCATCCCTCCTTGGGCGGCTTGCGCGATCTCTGGGAGGATGGTAAACTCGCTATCGTGCAAGGGGTGAGCTATCCCGACCCGAACTTCTCGCACTTCAGGGCCACTGATATCATGGAGACCGGGGCCAACTCCGATCAGGTGCTGAGTTCAGGATGGACCGGTCGTTACCTGAACATGGAGTATCCCAACTTCCCTGCTGGGTATCCCAACGTGGACATGCCTGACCCACTTGCGATCCGGATCGGTGGTCCCATAGGCCCAGGATTGCAGTTCCAAGGAGTGAGCATGGGCACTGCCATCTACGGTACGGACGACCCGCTCAACCTCACGGGCAATATCTACAACGACCCCGTCAGCGCATCATGCAGCGGAGGAAAGTTGGACTTCGTAAGACAGGTGCAGCGGCAGACGGATCTGTATGGCGACGTGATCCAAGCGGCTGCCGCATCCGGGTGCACCCACAGCGACCAGTATCCAGGGGAGAACGATCCGGGCGCGGAACTCGGCGCTGCCTTGCGCATCGTGGCACAATTGATCTGCGGTGGCTTGAAGACCAAGATCTACTGGGTGAGCATCGATGGGTTCGACACGCATGCACAACAGGTGGTGGCCGATGATCATACGATGGGCACCCATGCCGGTTTGTTGCAAGGCCTGAGCGAGTCCATCCGTGCATTCCAGGACGACCTTGCGCAACTGGGGTTGGAGGATCGTGTGCTGGGGATGACGTTCAGTGAGTTCGGTCGCCGCATCGTGGACAATGCATCCCTGGGTACCGACCATGGCAGTGCGCAGCCGATGTTCCTTTTCGGGACCCCGGTGATCAGCGGCATGATGGGTACCAACCCCAACATCCCGGCCAATGCCAACTTCCAGACCAATCTGGCCATGCAATACGATTTCCGGTCGGTCTATGCCAGTGTGTTGAAGGACTGGTTCTGCCTTTCGGATCAGGACATCGACGCGATCCTACTGGACAACTACCAACCCCTCAACCTGGTGGATCCCGCGGGTTGCTTGAGCGCTGGTGTGCATGCCATCAATCAGGGAGCCGGCACCAACGTGATGAGCGCCTACCCCAACCCTTTCACGGATCGTACCACACTGAGCTATACCAGCAGTGGTGGTCGCTTGATGATCCAGGTGTTCGATGAACAAGGCAGGTTGGTCAGTACCGTGGTGAACCAACCCACTCCCGCAGGTACGTATACCGTGGACGTGGACCTGGGCGATCGACCCGCAGGGATCTACTACGCGCGCTTGCAGAACGAAGGCACCCAGCAGGTGAGGAACCTGTTGAAGGTGCGTTGAGCCGCACCGCTCCCAGGTTATCTTTCCGGCATGTCCCAACAAGATCCGGAGCGACCTCCAGCAGAGCCCATACTTGGTCCCCTCCAGGCAACCTCCACACGCTCCTATGAGGATGTGGATCCCTACACGGCGGATCACCGGGACTACCTGTTGATCCAATCGCGTGTGAACTTGATGGCGGTGAGCCAGATGAGCGATCTGAAGGCCAACCTCATCCTCACACTATCCGCCGTGATGCTCCAATTCGCATTGGTGAAGGCCTTGGATGGACCGACAGGCTCATCCAGCTTGACCTATTGGAGCTTGGCCATCGGCTCGTTGGTGACGATCGCCCTTTGCGCATGGTCCACGATCCCCAAGACCCCGCTCCGGTTCACGGAAATGCCCGACGACGGTAGCCAGGGGCCGCTACCCAACCTACTGCATTTCAGCACATTCAACCAATTGCCGCTCACGGCTTTCAAGCGACAGATGAACCATGTGATGCGCTCTCCGCCGCACACCCATGAAGCGATCCTGGAAGAGATCCATGCACATGGCCGCTACATCGCCCGTCGCAAGTACCTTCCCTTACGTCTGGCCTATATCACATTCCTGTTGACCTGGTTGATAGGGGCGGCACTCTACCTGACGGGTAGCTGATCGATCGCCGAACAACGCGTATCCGTGACCACCTGGTTGCCGTGCTGAGCGGCGGGGATGGCTCATGAACCGGTCCGACGGAAGGCATCACTGCGGAAACGCGACGGTCGATCAACGTGGCTGCCGCCAGTCGTAGTTCCATCGACCGAACGGACCGTTGCCGTCGGCCGTACCCAGGCACGACCACCAGGCAACCGATCAGGAAGGTCGTTTCCGAAGCAGGCCTACCGAAGCCAAGCTCGACCCGACATCACACGAACGACCCGATCATTCCCCTCCCTTCAATGCTGCCTGCACCATACGCAGCACCCCGTAGGAATAGCGCTCGCCAAAATGCACGCGGGCCTCGTTCACGCTCTTGTCGGCATGGGCCTGCATCCACTCCGCGATCTCCTCATACTGCGCGCGCGGCATCATCGTGTCGATATCGATCACGCCCTCCGCAATGCCTCTGGCCGCATGTCCCTCGATGGTACCGAGCGACAATCCACGTTCAGCAGCGATGGCCGCCAGGTCCTTACCCTCCTTCACCAGCACATAGGTGCGCAGGTAGGTCTCTCCCTTGATCTTCCTCTCCCCTTTCGGCTTGCGTTCGCGCACCGCGATGGTCCCGTCCTCATTCGAGCGTACCCGCTTACGGCCAGTTCGGTTGCCGGACTTGGGGCGATTGTCCACCAGCCAAAGGCGGACCTGCTCCACCAGGGCTGTTCGTTGCTCTGCCAAGCGCTTCTCCACCTCAGGCCTTCGTGTGACCTCGAAGCCGTTCAGGATGCACGCTGTCACATGCGCGGCCTTGTCCAAGGAACCGAGCTTCTTCACCAACATGCCATCAAGCTCGCGGAGGTCATCGGCGTATTGCTTGGAGCGGCTCAAGACCTCCACCTGGGCCAGGTGTTGCAGGAGTTCCTTCATGCGTTGCCGCACCACGGCATCGAAATAGGCTGCTCCCTTGACCACCCGTTCCTCCAGTTGGGTCCGATCATCCGCATGGAGCAGGCGCACCAGTTGACCTTGGAACTTCTGTGCAGTGGCTTCCTCGTTGCGCAGCGCATCGATCAGGCCGGGTAAGGCTCTACGCATGCCTTCATCCTCGAACGCTTCCACGGCCGCATGATCATGCTGCACCACCTCGGCCCGCTTCAACAGGTCGCCCAAGGCGAACGTGCTGGTGAGCGTGGCCTGCAAGTACCTGTGCTGTTCAGTATGCAACTGCTCGGGAAGCGGTTGTTGGTCATGCCTGCGCTGGCTGAAGGCCACGACTTCCTGGTCGGTACTGACCACCACTGGTGATATGCGCGTGCGCAGAATGAGCCCATCCAGCGAACGCAAGCGCGAAAGGGCCACGTACACCTGCCCCGGTGCAAAGGCCTGCCCCACATCGATGATGGCCTTATCGAACGTGAGGCCTTGGCTCTTGTGCACCGTGATGGCCCATGCCAACTTCACCGGGAATTGGGTGAACGTGCCCAGGACCTCTTCCTTCTGTTCCTTGGTCACCTGATCCACAACGTAGCGCTTGTTCTCCCACACCACCTTCCGAAGCATGTAGGTGGCATCGTCATCCACCATACGCACTTGGATCCCCTCCTCGTCGATCCGATCCACACGTGCCAACTTGCCATTGAAGTAGGCCTTCTCCGGGTCATTCCGGGTGAACATGATCTGAGCGCCCTCCTTCAGTTCCAGGTCACGCGCCACCGGGAACATGCTCTCGGGGAACTCCTCCTCCACCTCGGCTTGAAAACGATGGATCCGACCGGGCGTTCGGGACAATGCGCGTTGATTGATATCATCGGCCTGTCGGTTGTGCGTGGCCAGGGTGATGACCCCATTGGTATCGGCAGTGGTCAACTCCGCACGGTAGTGTGCATTGAGCGCCTCCACATCGGCCGGTGTCACCGTGTTCTCGCGCAGGTTGTTCAGGATCCGTATGAAGGTGTCATCGCTCTGGCGGAAGATGCGATCCAATTCGATGTGGGCATAGCCTGCCTCTTTCAATGCGCGCGCCTCGAAGAAATGGGGACTCCGGTACCACCGTTGAAGTACACGCCATTCTTCATCCTTGACCACTGGTGGCAACTGATACAGGTCGCCGATCATCAATACCTGTACCCCGCCGAAAGGCTTGTCCCAGCGCTGTCGCACACCACGCATCCGATGGTCGATCGCATCGAGCAGGTCGGCGCGCAACATGCTCACCTCATCGATGATCAGCAGGTCCACCCCACCAAGCACTTGCCTGCGAATGGCATTGAGCGGGTGGCGGCGTGTCAGTGTATCACGGTCGTGGAACTGCCCGTACTCCGGGATCCCGTCCGGCAGTTTGCGCTCGGGGACGAACGAACCGAAGGGAAGCAGGAATTGGGAATGGATGGTGACACCGCCTGCATTCAATGCAGCGATACCGGTTGGCGCCAGGATGATGTATCGCTTGTGCGTCTGTTCGGCCAGTCGGCGCAGGAAGGTCGTCTTGCCGGTGCCCGCCTTACCCGTAAGGAAGATGAGCCTGTCCGTGCTATTGACGAACCGTGCGGCCAAGGTGGCCATCTCGGTCTCCACATGGGATGGACTGGCGGACATGGTGTGCAAGATCGCACTTGCCGCGTTGGTCAGCTCTGAAGGAACACTGTGTATTGGAGATCGGTAGTGGGAGGAGGACGATACTACTTCACGATGCATGGGGTTGAAAGTGATCGGAACGGCTCCGGGGATCGACGACTTATTCGTCACCGGCACGGCCATAATGTAAGCACCCAGGCCGAAAAAAAGGGTGGGATGCTCAACACCCCACCCCTTTTCGTTCACGTCCTGTTCAGTGAGTGACAACAATGCGTTGCATGCGCGCACCGATCCGGACCAGGTATACACCCTGCTCAAGGTCGCCGACCGCCAGGCTTGCCGCTCCACCCGTTATCAGGCCAGTGCGCACCACACGTGCTTCAGCATCAAGAACCTCCACCATGGCAGCGACGTCCGATCGTGCCAAGCGTACCTCCAAGCGATCTGTCGCGGGAACGGGGAATACGGAAAGGTCGGTGTCGCCTTCGATCTCCACAGTGCTGTTCAGTACATTGCTGATGGAGGAGAGACCAGTGCTCGTTGCCACCCAAACGTCCTCACCACCCACGATCAGCACGCGACGTACGTTGGGGCCGGCCAAGCCGTCACTCGTTTCGAACTGACGCCACGTGGTTCCATCGTACACGCTCACACCTCCTTCGGTCACGAGGTAATCCACATAAACACCCGCCCACACCAGACCGCTCTCACTCACTGCGATGTCCGTGATGGGGTTCAACTCGTCGGGAGGGGGCAACAGGAAGACCTGAACGTGATCGGTCACGTGCGCATCGTTCGCATCGAGCACCGATATGCCTTCCGCGGTAGCCACCCACTTGTTGTCGGCGTCATCGAAGGCGATGGCGCGGATACGGTTGGCGATGAGGCCCTGCGTGGTGGAGATGGTGGTGAAGTTGGACCCGTCATACACGATGATACCGAACAAGCCACCGCTCATCCAGACATCCCCGTTCGGTGCGAAGGCGAAGTTCAGCACCCCACCGAACGGGATGTCCGGTGATCCGAACGCAGTGAAGGTCCCACCGGTATATCGGGTCGCTCCATTGATCGTACCGATCCATAGGTCGCCGTTCGGTGCTTGCTTGATGTTCTTCACTTGATCATCACCCAGACCATCCGCACTGGTGTAGGTCACATAGTCCGATCCGTTCAATACACTGACACCGAAGTCGGTTCCGGCCCATACCGTGCCATCGTCCGTGACCGCAATGGTCAACACATCGTCACTCGCCAATCCGGGGTGGCTGGCGGTGGTGTGAACGGTGAACCCCACCCCATCGTAATTCGCAACACCGGATGCTGTAGCCATCCACAACGTTCCATCGGGTGCCAAAGCAAGGTCGCGAACATCATTGGATGGAAGGCCATCCGCCACGGTGAACGTGGTGAACGTCTGTGCGCTGAGCGCACCGCTGAGGAACAACGCGGACAGGGTCAATTGGTTGATCATGGGACCAGGATGAAAGGAAGGTGTATGGTGCTTTCGGCGTTCGTGATGGACAGCACATAGTGCCCGGCCGATAGGCCCTGGGTACCGATGCGAACGAGTTCATTGGTGGTTCGTTCCACCGCAGCGGATACGGCCCGACCATCACTTCGGAGCACTTGAAGGGTGAATGGTGCAGCGAGCCGGACGACAGCATTGACCTCGATCGTCGCCGGGTTCGGATACAGCACCACGGCTCGGTCCAACCCATCCTCCATGGTGATCCGGTTGGTGGCCATGGGGGTGGGCACCAGTTCTTGGAAAGGGCCACTCCCATTGGGATAGCGGGCCGTGGAATAGATCGGGTACTGCGCGCTGAAGCGAACGCGGTCCATCACGTAGCCACTATCATAGGCAAGCGTCAGTTCCTCTCCCGTACTCGCCAGACGGAAGTCGCAATGGAGATCACCCAGATCGGTCCGTTCATCTGCCCAGAGCAAGAGATAGCCATGCGCGGCGACCATCGTTGCGGGCAGCGGCCATTTCAAGGGATCAACCGTGTCGTCGCTCAGGTGGAGGCCATCCGTCCGCACGTCGGCTTCGGTGGGGTTGTACAGTTCGATCCAATCGGCGGCCTCACCGGCCTCGTTCAGGACCTGGCCACCGTTGTCGGCCATCACTTCGTTTATCACCAAAGCACCCAAGGATAGTCGGGCCAGGAAACGATGCACGTCATGGGCCGCACGTTCCGGGGAGAAGGCTCCGGCCGATGCATTCTCCGCATAGATGTAGTATTGGATATCCGCCGATGTGGTGGTGAAGGTGCACGTATGGATGCCGTCACCCGCAAACGCATCACCGTGCGTGCCATCGTCATGGAGGGGCCAACGCGTGAACGCGCCGAATTCACCGGATCGGACCGCCAAGAAGGCCGTATCCGCACCGGTGATCCCAACTTGAATGGTCACGTCCTGTCCGATGATGACATCCGATGGAGCGTGAACAGGTGGACCGATCACCGGTTGGCCCGTGAATCCAGGATAGGTGGTCAGGAAGGCGACCCGTTGGTCCATCAACTCCCCGATGCCCGGATAGCTTGTGATGGCATTGACCGTGCCATCCAGGTTGGCAACGAAATCCGCATCGCTGAAGAACTTGTTCGTGTCAGCCACCACTGAAGCATCGATCAAGGAACGATACTCCTCGGCCCTATCACGGTACCAGCCGTTGGCGAAGCGTTCTTGGATGATGGTCCTGAGATGGGCGATGTACATGCGTCGATACATCGGTGTGGCGAACAGGTTGCGCAATAGGGGCCGTGGGAAGACCGAGACACTGTTGTGGTGCATCAACGGATCCATGGTGATGGCCTGCGGAATGTTGAACCCGTTCCAATACAGCGAGGCATCGGTCAGCCTGAAGCTCGCAAAGGCCATGTTCAGGTCCCACAGGATCGGGTTCCACTGCCCATTGTCATCGCGGTAGAGGTAATAGTTCTGTGCATAACCCACGTAGCTATCGAAGTTGATCAGTGCGTAGTTGAACGCATGCATCCAAAGGGTACGGTCCACATTGAGCAGATGCTCCACCTGTGCGGGGTCGTTGTTGAGCACATCGATGAGCTCAAGGAGATCGTCCCAGCCCTGATCCGACTCAAGTTCGTAGTAGGAATAGTAGTCACTCGGGTCGGTCCCGGGATTGGTGCTCAGGTTACTGTTCTCACCGAAAAGGGAGACCACTACAGGGTTCCCCTTGAAGAACGGGTTCCCTGCGCTACCGAAGGATCGGCGTAGGAAGTCCTTGTCGAGGTCCTCGACATTCACGTAAAGGCCTTGGAGCGTATCATTCACATACACGTTGACGAAGCAGGTGCGTGAGGCCGGCATGTAGTTGCGCGCGACCTCATAGGCGAGCGTTTCCCGCAAGAAGGACGGGTCGGATGTCACATTGCTCAACTTCAACTTACCGAAGCCTTGGTGGTCCTGTCCATCCACAACGTGGTCCAATTCGATGTTGAAAGGGTTCTTCACCTGGTCCGGGCTGTAGGAGCTATAGCCTTTGAAACGCACCCCGACATCGGAATAGGTTACGCCATCAATGGTCAGGTCGCCGATCAAGCGGTCGGTACCGAGCACGTAGAGGGCATCCATGCGTTGGCGCCAATCCGGCTCGGCGAATGCGAGTCGAACCTCGTGCACCACGCTGTTGTCGAACAAGGCGCTCTGGGCCAACACCTGTGTCGGTGGGACCATCAGCAACAACCCTGACCACAGCGGGTATCGCCCCCTCATCACTGTTGCACCACGATACGACGCATGTCGCGCGAGCCGTTGCTGTGCTCCACGGCTACTTGATACACTCCGTTCGGCAGATCACTGATATCCAGCGTCCAATCGGGAAGCGTGTGCTTCACCTCTCGCCCTGACACGTCCAACACCACGAACCGTTCCATGGTCGCGAAATCCACACCGGTGAGATTGAGTGTCCCCTGCACGGGATTGGGGTACACCCCCCAAGCTGGCTCTGCCGCGAGGTCGTCGGCGCTGGTGGTCAGACCGCAGGGATCCTCGCCGAGCAGCGCTGTGATGCCCGGGAAGTCACAGGTGTACCGGAACGCCTTCTGCGGGCTTGCATTGTATTGCCATACCACGTTGTTGCTCGCATCCACCTCGTACATGTACTGTTGGCTGATGGCAACGAACGTATTCCCATTGGGCATCCGATCGGCTGCACTCTGGCCACTGGAATAGGCCAGGCAGGTATGGCGCCAGTCGTAGGTGGCCGGCCCCCAAACCGTGCCTGGTGTCCAGGGATAATTATACCCATCGCGAACGGGGTTGATGGCGTCGATGGTGGTGGTGTTCCCACCCCCCCCATTGTTGTTCACGAACATGAGCCAACCCGCATTCGGTGCATCCGAACGGACCCACTTCACATCATGGACCGCCGAAGGGATCCGCTGTGTTCCTGTGATCCCATAGTTCGCCGGCTTACCCCAACGGAAGAGGAAGTCACCCCCCCGGCCAGCATTGCCACCGGTGTGGCCCGCCGCCTCTTCGGTAGTGGTGCTATGGTCGATGATGAAGATCTCGCTGAGGTAACGTGCACTGAAGGCGATCTGATCGAGCTCGGCATTGTAGTCGACACCGTTCTCATGGAACCAATCGATCCCTCCACCGGGTCCTCCGCCACCTCCAGTAACGGTCACATTGATGTTCATCCGTTCAGGATGCTCAGCGATGGGCAGGTAGCTCGGCTTGCTGGCATCGGTATACTGGATGAACCGATCCTCCATGTTCCACTCCCACACCACGGAAGCGGAGTTCCCGGAAGGCTGGATCTCGATGATCCGCCCAGGGTATTTGGCCGTTGACCCGGTGTAACCCAAGGCTTGCAGCTGTGCGGCAGTGCGACGCACATAGGCCAGTAGCAGAACGTTCCCGTTCGGCATCAGTTCCATATCGTGGTGGGTCACATGGTCCGCTGAAGAATATGTGAACGACCATACGACCTGCCCGTTGGCATCCAACTCCTGCACCAGACCACTCACTGCGGCCGTGTTGATGGCATTGCCGGAGTTGACCGCAGTTCGAACGATGTTGCCATTGGGCTTCATCGCCATGGAGTAACTGAAGGTCGAAGGACAGGTCCAGGTCTTCACGATCTGCCCCCCACTGTTCACCAATCGCGCCGTGGTCTGGTTGGACAGGTTATAGAGCGCGTACCCGTCGAACTGGGCGGCCCCATCGGTTGCGAACAGGCCGGTGAACAAAAAGGCGAGAACGATCAGGCGTGGTTTCATGGCGTGGGGTTCGAACCAGTGACGACGCAGCACGGGCTGCGGCGGCGCAAGGTTAACGGATTGGACACATTTGCTTCACATTGGTTTGATCGGTGGGGAACAAGGCACCCTTGGGATCCGACCATTTCTCTGGATCGTTCGGCAGATCCGCTCCGATCAACGACCAGTGTTCGAAATGCTGATCATTGAAAACCTCGGCTTCCATGATCCTGGTGAACAATCCGCGTCAGGAAGGAGGATCCTGGTCGACGAACTTTGTAGCATGCGCTGGCAGCCGCTGACCACCAAAGAAGACCTCCACGACCTGGACCAGCGGTCCATGGCCGGCCCCATCCTGCTGTTCAAACACAGCATCCGATGTAGCATCAGCAGTGCCACCAAGGCCAGAATGGAGCGGGCATGGACCGAGCAGGATGACCTTGACCGAACGGCATATCTACTGGACCTGATCAACCACCGGGCGTTGTCCAACTTCATCGCCGAGCGCTATGGGATCGAACACGCATCCCCCCAGGCATTGATCATTCACCGCGGAACATGCATTCACGTGGAAACGCATTTCGGTATCACCTACGATCGGATCGAACAAGCGCTCGACCTCGCATGATCCGCTTGATCATCCCGTTCATGTTGCTCGGCACCGCGCTACCCCTGTGCGCCCAAGGCCCGTTGAGGCTCGATGCGATACCGGCCACCGAACGCCTCCCTACCCTGACCAGATCGCAGCTCCCAGCCCCTTGGGAATACCAGAAGCTCGGTCTGTTCTGCAAACTGGACATCCAGTTGGAGCGCAGGTTCCCCATTCCGGTGGTCATCCGGTTGGGCGATGTGCGCGCGGTGGACCGATGGGAAGGGAAGGGACCGATCCTACTACCCTAAGGGGCCGTTGCCAGGGAACGCGTAACCTTGCGCCATGGCATCGAACAGCAGGATCTTCGCATTGGTCGTGACATTGGGCATCGGAAGTACCATGGTTCAGGCACAACGCCCAATGAAGCCCTTGTTCACAGGTGAGGAGCATCTGATGCCCTGCGTGGTGGACCTACCCTTGACGTACCGGCGCAAACATGAAGAGCGCTACATGCAGGCCGCGAGCGAATTGAAGGATGTCGAACTCATCTACCTGCAGTGGGACAAGCGTCGAAGCAAAGCCGCTTTCAAACGTGTTTACGTGGTGCTGAACGAAAGCGCGATGGGTACCTCGACCGTGTTCCTCGAAGGGGTCGATAGCCATAAGCGCATCGGTCACCTCACGGAGGTGATCTACCCTCAATTCGACGAACGGAGCGAGCGCTTCTACCGGGCGGACGGTTTCGATGCGGTACTCATGGAGCACCCTGAGATCAAGGCGATGCTCGTCCAGCGTCGCTGAGCGAGCACAGGAACAAGAACGACAAAGCCCCGTCCCGCAAGGGACAGGGCTTTGCACGTATCGGTCGTTGGAAAGGCCTTAGGCCTTGCGCACGTTCACTGCGTTCAGACCCTTGGGGGACTGCTCCACATCGAAGCTGACGCTGTCACCTTCGTACAGCGCATCCCGCGTTCCGGTCTTGTGCACGAAGATGTCCTTTCCACCCTCATCCGGGGTGATGAAACCAAAACCTTTCTCCGTGTTGAAGAACTTCACTTTACCACTTGACATGTACTCACCGTATTACGCCCCGGCTTCCGCTGGGGCTTGTAGGACCCGACAAAGCGCCGGGGTATCGGGTGCAAGGTAGGTCTGTTTGTACTCGGCCCCGACGATCAACGCTAAATAAACAGGGACTGATCGAGCCCATCGGCCTGCTTACTCCTACTACCGACCATGATCCTCTCGGGGTGACCATACGCACGTACCTTACACCCCACACCCATCACTGCTCTTGGATCATGGAACACACCTCGAACGCTCCCGGGGCGGTCCCCTTGGTCATTGCACCAGGCACCTGGGGCCACAAGAAGTTCCTGTTGCGCAACATGCATGCATCCCTTTCGGACAGCGACTTGTTGTATGTGGTAGGTGAAGAGGAGCAACTACTAGGCAGGATCATGGCGCGTTTGAACTTGAGCGCTCAGGCGGTGACCATGCTGATCCATAGGCTGTAGTAGTCATATGGCATCGTCCGGAGGCCATTGGAACGAACACGAGTAGGTCGTCCAGACGGGCCTCGTGTTTCCACCTCACCTTCGATCATCCATAGGTAAGCGAATGCTAAAGCCATTCCATCGGGCCGAAATGGAATCGCCCAGACACCAATGGCTCCAGGCCACTTGTTTGGAGAACAAGGCGAGCGCGATGCTTTCGTAGCCCACCATGCCCACTTTCCCGCCGAGACCGGACCGATGTCGTAGCAGACGAGGATGTCGAGCACGGTCTGCATGAGGAAGTTGTTGATTGGCATTCGGCCCATCGGTGCGAGCACCAGCAGATGCTAGTTCCAATACGGATGGGTACATAGGAGTGCGAACCCGGAGGCATAGGCCAATACTAGTGGCACCAGGCCCAGTGCGTAGTTCATAAAGCCCAGCGCTTCCGGGAGGGGCGGCAGCCATCGGATGACCTACCAATTCAGCACACAGAAAGACAGGCCGATAGCGACGCCAGCGAACATGTCGCGCCTGAACAGATAGCGGTGTTCCGCTGGGTCGATGAGGAGCTTTCGCCGCGCGACCCGGAGACCAATGAGGAAAAGTGCGAGGACCTTCTGTGCGCGGTTGCTGTCCACGATGACCCAGATGCGGAATAGCCAAGAACGCTCGCATCCGTCGGTGAACTCCGCCCGACCGCCTGCAAGCACACCCCGCAGGACCTGCCATAGGCTGCCAGGTGTCGCGTCATCAGCGGCTAGTGCCTCGGTGAGCGCCGACGTGGGGTAGAACCCATCATCGGTGAGCACCCGAGAAGCGTCCACTGCTATGGGCGACAACACAAGCACCGAGGCTATGATCAGGAAGGCACGATCGCCCACGACCCGGAACAATGGGAGCAGAAGGCTCAGGGTCGCATACAGGGTAAGGATATCACCTGCCCACAGGAAGCGCAGGTGCAACCCACCGATCATTATTAAGATCAGATGCGACGCAGGAACCGCGAATGTCCGGATGCACCCTTGTCCAGAAAGAAGCCGAAGTAGATCCCGAATAGCAGCGAGAAGTTCGAGTCGAACTCGCCGTCGATCAGGACGTCGTGGGAGGGACCGAGAGTGATATCCCAAGCAGCGCCAGGTAGGGCTTCATGCTCTTCCGGCGAGAAGAAGACCCAAGTGGAAAAGAAGACGTAGTTGCTCCACACCACACCGAAAAGGGCGATGCCGCGCAGGGCATCGAGAAGGTTGGTGCGTTCAATGGCTGGAAAAATGGCGTAGGCGGCCAGGGTTGTGATTCGATTGGTCCTATCTCTCACTTGCCCTTGTCAGGCATTATGGCTCTAATCCGTCCACGACTATGGTACGCGTTGTCGCCGCAGCCTGTCGGATCGACGCCACGGTCTTGTACGCAGGGTCAGCGACGAACCGTTCGAGATGTGTGCGCGATGGGAACTCGATGACGATGATCCTGTCCGGAAGCCAGTTCCCCTCGGGACTCGCGATCGGTATTGCGGGATCATTCCCGAACGTGGCAGCACCGGAACGAACAAGGTATCGGCCATTGTGACGATCGATTAGTGGTGCCACTTGCTTGCGATATTCCTCGTACCGCTCCTTGTCGTGTACCTCGATCTCCGCAATGATGTACACGGATGTCGCACCAGCAATCAGTTCATGCTGGGCCATGGCGGCGGACCCAGTGAACCATAACCCGCAAACCAGTAAGAGGGCGATGGGTGGATGCATGATCAATTCAAAACAGGTTTGTAAGGCGGACCTTTTCAATTTAAGGGGCCGGTCACTCCTACGACCGGCCCCTTTCTCCTCAATGCTGCACCATCAGTTTCATCACCTCTTGGCTGCCATCCCGGGTGGCGATCAGGTAGTATGAGCCACTGGGCACATCATTCAGATCAAGGAAGACCATGCCACTGCCAGAGAGCATGAAAGGCGCCTTCATAACGCGGCCGATCCCGTCATGCACGGTCATATTGATGGGTGAACCATCCGATCGGGTTGGCTCGAGTTGGAACACTCCGCTTGAAGGGTTGGGTTGTACGGTGAACCATGCGTAGTCCGCAGTCGTTTCCGGATAAAGACCCGTATTGAAGTCCACATTGACGGTAATGCAGCTGGTGAGCGCGCAGCCGCCCACGGTGGCAGTGACACAAAGCTCCACAGGGCCCGGGGTGTTGCCTACAGTGGCCACCAAGGCGAAGGCGTTGTTGTCGTTGGTCGTCCATCCGTTGGGCAGGGCCCAGGTGTAGCTGGTGGCGTTGGCCACGGGCGTTACGATGTAGGCGTTGCTGCTGAGGCCCACCACGGAGCTGGGGCCGGT
>ENA-UOWO01001399-UOWO01001399.1-activated-sludge-metagenome-genome-assembly--contig:-NODE-1399-length-32097-cov-4.467293_pt1 | contig 32097 bp, 24 predicted proteins | sample MGYA00238148_ERZ761564 | MGnify/ENA primary metagenome ERZ761564 (study PRJEB28885, sample SAMN05720194) | activated sludge metagenome | isolation source: Anaerobic digester | place: USA...
AAAGTGCGTTGATACGAATACCTTGAGCAGCATATTCCAAAGCTGCTGTTTGAGTGAGACCAATCACACCATGCTTCGCAGCCACATAAGCAGCTGATCCTGAAAAACCTACCTTTCCTAAAATGGACGACATATTAATGATGGTGCCTGACTTCTGCTTCGTCATTTGAATCAATTCATGCTTCAAACAATTAAAAACTCCGGTGAGATTAATTCGAATTGTTTGATTCCAAATTTCCTCTGTCATTTCAGCAATGGGAGTTGATTCACCACCAATGCCCGCATCATTCAGTGCAACATCCAGTGTTTTAAACTTTGCTATTGTTTCGGCAATAGCATGTTCAACACTTGCCATTGAGGCAACGTCACATTCAATAAAAGTAGCCGTATCATTTTCACCTTCAATTTCTTTCATTGCAGAATCAATAGTAACCGAACGTAAATCAGCAACTACAACATTAGCTCCTTCTTTAGCCGCTGCTACTGCACAAGCTTTTCCAATCCCTGATAATCCTCCTGTTATAAAAACAGTTTTATCTTTAAGCCTTTTCATCTCCATACATTAGTGTGATAGAATACGTGTGGTGTAAAATCTAAAAACGATTTAGTTATCTCCGGCCGAATGCAGATGCCTTCGCTTTGCGAATAGCATTTTGTATTTGGTCTACATACTCTTTACTTTTTGAAATAACCGCATTCTTCATTCCTTCCGCTGTTTCAATTCGTAAAGCATATCGTTTGTGAAGTAAAAGCATTAATGCAATTCCAATACATACAATAGCAGCTCCAACAAGAATTTGAATATTCGAGGTAGCATACTGAGTTGGAATTTTAAGAAACTCGAAAAATGATGTTGGAATGAAATAAAACAATCCATTCGCTACAATTGTAACCCCAATAAGAAGTACAATAAATCCCGGAAGGCGATTTGGTTTTAATACCGTCAATCCAAAATCAGTGATTCCCTTCAGACTATACAAGGCCTTTTTTGTTTGAAATGTAGATTGTGTTACCACTACATCTCTTCCATCTGTGTATAAAAACTTTTTATGTTCCATTACTATAGTGTTTACTTTTTACGACCTGCAACCAAAACCAATCCGCCAATACCGATTAAAACCAAACCTGTAATAGGCGACCAATAGATTGGTGTCTTTTCTGTTGAATTGATTTCTACTGAACCAAGATCTACTACCTTCTTTTTGGTGAAGACATTAAATCCTGTGAAGACCGTCATTAAAATTCCGATCACGATAATTACGATACCTATGTTTTTCATAATGGTTTAGTTTGTTTGCAAAATGAATTGCAATTCCTATCCCACTTTCTTAGATGGAGGAATCAGAGCCTAAACAGGCTTTTAGAAAAAAACAGATGTGGAATTAATTACACAGGGTGGCCATTAGAAGCACACTTTACTGGTTATCAGTAATCGGTATTCAGTAACCGGTCACTGATTACTGAATACCGATTGCTAACTTCATCCTGCTAGTTTAAAAAGAACATTAAACGTAGTGCCCTTTCCTTGTTCACTCATAACAAGAATCTCAGCATTGTGGCTATCAAGAATATTTTTTGTTGAAGTAAGTCCAAGACCAAGTCCACTGGGTTTTGCTGTAAAAAAAGGTTCGAACAGCTTATCCAATTCATCAGCAGAAATACCTTTACCATTGTCGATGATGGAAATAACAATAATGTTATCCTGCTGATTTGTTCGGATAAAAAGAACACCCTCTTTTTCTGTCATTGCTTCAACAGCATTTATGATAATGTTGAGCAACGCAATTTTTACCTTTTCCTTATCAACTAAAATTCGGTGCAGGTTCTCTGCAAAATTTCTCTCTAAGGTAATTTCTTTCAAGTTAATACGATCAATCGCCAATGCGATCGTTTCATCTACCACTGCATTAACTGATTCCAAATTTAATTGAAGTTCCTTTGGCTTTGAAGAGTTCAGCATCTCGCCTACCAAATGTTCAATTCGATTGGCATTGCGTTGAATAATATCGGAGTACAATCGAATACCTTCCGTAGCCGGAAGCATCTCGTCTTTCAAATGCTCAAGCGCAAGGTTTAAATTCGTCAACGGATTTCTTATTTCGTGCGCAACAATCCTGGCCATTTTTCCAGTCATTGAAAGCCGCTCCGCTTCAATCATGCTCTTCTCTGCTTTTTTTCGTAAGGTGATATCATGAATGATACCTTGATAACAACAGAAGTCTGACGACTGATCAGGAATAAATACACAGTTTAACTGGCACCACCTTTTTAATCCATCTTTGTTAATAAGCTCAACTTCAAAATCTTTTATTTGCTCTTTTGTCTTCAGCGTTGTATAGAAATGACTATAGTCTTCTTCCTCTGCAAATATTTCACGAATGGTAAAATTTTTGGAATCATCACGGGTATAGCCAAAAAACTGAAAGAACGAATTATTTAAGTCGATGAGTGTAAAATCAAATCGGGCCAGGAATATCGGATCAATAGATCGTTCAAATAATGAACTGTACTTTTTTTCTTTCTCGTCCAGTTCGCGGACTACCTTTGATTGTGTGACAGCATACCGGATGCTTCTTTCTAAAATGGAGGCATTTAATTCACTCTTAATAAGATAATCAGCTGCACCATATCGACTGGCATCTAAGTCAACTTTTAAATCTCCCTGGCCGGTTAATAAAATAGAAGGTTTTAATACACCCTTATCGTGCGCGTATTTCACAAGATCCAAACCATTCTCACTACCTAACCTATAGTCAATCAGAAAAACATCAAAGTCACCCTTCACCATTTGCTCCTGTGCTTTTTTCGTGTCGGGCTCCCACGATACTTCAAACTTGTAATGTTCGCTACGAGAAAGGTATTCGCGCGCTAAGAGAACGTCATCTTCATCGTCTTCTACAATCAAAACTTTTACTAATGATCCTTTCATTTTAAGTTATGTACTTTAAGTTCTTGGAAGTGCCACTGTTCCAAACCAGTAATTACTTATTTCGCGTGTTACATCCACTAATTCATGGAAACGAACAGGCTTACAGATAAAAGAGTTAACTCCTAAGTCGTAGGTCTGAAAAATATCTTCCTCTGCTTTCGAAGTAGTTAACACGATAACGGGTATTCTCCTCAAGTCAGGATCAGATTTTATTAACTTCAGCGCTTCCCTTCCATCCATCTTTGGCATATTCAAATCAAGTAGTATTAACCCCGGACGAAACGTTTTCTCTACAGAAAACTTTCCTCTCTTGTGCAAATAGTCCATTAAGTCTGCTCCATTCTCGACAAACTCGATAACATTGGGTAATTCATTCTCAGCCAATGCTTGTTTCATCAGCATCCTATCATCCGGATCATCATCTGCCATCAGTATCGATATAGGTTTCAAAGTGTGTTTCATTCAATTACAATTTTCAGTCAACCGGTAAGATAATGATAAATTTAGAGCCCATACCTTCTTTACTTTCAGCAGTAATGATACCATGGTGATTTGTTACAATCTTTCTGCAAATGGCAAGACCGATACCGGTTCCTTCATAATCCATTCGACCATTCAAACGTTGGAAGATATTGAATATTTTATCCGTGTACTGCTGATCAAACCCGATACCATTGTCTTCAACAGTGAACATGATATATTTTGTATCCGGTTGAGCTGAAGGGAAATACTTGGCCTGATTCTCCATTGTCAATGGAATTGAGTTCATTTTAATGGTTGGCTTTTCGTTGGCCTTGTGGAATTTAATGGCGTTACTTATTAAATTCTGAAAAAGTCTTTTCAATTGAACCTTATCTCCTTTAACCGAAAGTAATTCGCCTACCTGAATGATTGCGCCTTCTCTTTGAATTTGATTTTCCAAATCATCCACCACTTCTTCTATTATCGAATTCACATCAAGAAATTGATTATTTATTGAACTTCGTGACACACGGGAGAAGGATAACAAATCCTGAATCAAAATCTGCATGCGCGAAGCTGCTCCCTGCATACGATCAATGTAATCAGCACCTGTCGCTTCTACTTTTGCTGCGTATTTTGTCACTAATAAATCACCAAAGGCTCTGATCTTTCGTAGTGGCTCTTGCAAATCATGTGAAGCAACGTAGGCAAATTGTTCCAGATCCTGGTTCGAGCGTGTTAAATCAATATTGATTTGCTCAAGTTGCTTTTCTTTCAGCTTCAGATCGGTAATATCAACCACCACACCCAATATATTTCCTTTTTCAATTTCGGTTTCAGCCGTTACCGATATGTAGAAATGCCGAACCGAATCATTCACAATACATCGGTATTCCATTCGAAATCCTTCCTGTTTATTCATCGCATTAGTAATAAAGATTTGAAGCATTTCTTTATCTTCTTTATGCGCACATTCGATAAACGTGTCCCACGAGCGTTTCTCTTCACTTACATTTCCCAATATTCTACTCAAACCATCAGACCATACCATTTGATTGCCCTTGGCTGTCCATTTCCAACTCCCCATATTCGCCAACACTTCAGCCTCTTTAAGCAAGAGTTCGCGTTCTTTTACCAAAACAATTTGTTGCTTTTGTTCAGTAACATCTGAAAACGTAACAACAAAACCATCATCCAGTTTTATTGCTGATATGTAAAACCAGGTATCCAATCCTTCACCCGTATAATACACCTCTGTGGTTTGTGGCAATCCTTTCTCCACAACATTTTTATACAAGTCAAAAATACCTTGCTCCCTATTTCCAGGCATAATATCGAGGAGCCTTTTTCCAATAATATCTTTCTCAAACGTATTTGATGCTTTGAGGCTTGTTACGTTGGCGAGTATCCATTCAAAGTCAATTATTTCATTGTCAGCATTCCGTACTGATCTGAATGCCATAATGCCATTGATGGAGTTGTCCAATACATTTCGAAGAAGAGTCTGTGTAAACTCCCGCACCTTAACTTCATCTTTAAGCGCTTCATTACTTGTTGCCAACTCTCGTTCCGTTTGTTCACGCCTTCGCAAAGCATCAATCATTCTATAAAACAATACTATAGCACCACCAATGGCAACGAGCGTATATATTAGAATAGCAATTGGCGCAATGTTTCGAAAATCATTTTCCTTCCTGGTACGATTAATCAAAATTTGGTTTTCAGCTTCACGAATATCGTGTATTTGATTTCGTATTGCATCCATATTATCTTTCTCAAGCTTCAATAAATTTGATTCGTATGTATCCATATACAAACTTGAACGGTTTGCATTTGCCAATATTCTGGCAATCAAAAGAAACTGATAGTTAATGAGTCCCTGAAGGCTATCCACTTTTTTCTTCTGATCAGGATCGCCAGACACCAGACTATCAAGTGTACTAACAAGCGGTGGAATCGTTATCGTGGCCGAATGGTAAGGAAGCAAGAAAACAGTGTCACGAGATAACTGATAACCGCGATGTCCTGTCTCTGCATCAGTTAATGAAGACAGTGTCATCTCGAGTGTTCTTAGAATTCGATTTGAATGACGAATCCATTTTGCCTCTTCTGTATAATTGCTCAGGTTGCGGTAGGTCAAAAAACTAACCGCAATCAATACTGTTATTATAAAGAAAAAGGTTATTTGTGAGTAGTATTTCTTCATGGTGTGGTTTTCAATCTACACATGTGAAATTTTATCAATGTTAAAAATATCATCATCTGCTAAATTCGTTTAAAATCAACCGTTATTCAATCTTTTATTGCTGGCTCAATTATTACACTACAATAATCAACCAAATAAAAATGATTGATTATGAAAACGAAAAACAAATTTTTAGGTAAGATCATGATCGTAGGAATTGTAACCCTGCTTTCAACAACACTTTCCTTCGCACAAACGAATAGAAGAGCAGGTATTAAAGGAGGGCTGAATGTAAGTAATCTATACATTGATGATGTTTCTGATGAAAATGCACGATACGGATTCAATGTTGGTCTTTATGGACAAGTATTGTCGAGTGTAGCCGCAGCACTTCAATTGGAATTGCTCTACTCTACCAAAGGCAGTCGTGCTTTTTATGACGGTGCATTTGATCAAGAAGTAAAATACAATCTCAATTACCTTGATCTGCCCGTGTTGGCAGTAATTAAACTGGGAGAATCTGCTGAGATTCATCTGGGAGGTTATGCGAGTTACTTGTTAAATGCAAACATTTCATATTCGGGAGATTTTGCTAATGGCAGTGACGAAATCGATAAAGATAATTTGAAATCATACGACTACGGATTAGTTGGTGGCGTTGGGTTTAATTTTGGCGAAGTGCAGATAGGTGCCCGTTACAATTATGGTTTGGTTAAGATTGCTGATAGTGATGCTGCAGATGCAATGATCGGTGATTCTAAAAACTCCTTCGGTCAAGTGTACATCGCTTTTAACCTCGCAGGCAGTAATTAATCCCTGAAGGTTCTTTCTTGAATTGAAGTCCCTGTTATAAAAACAGGGACTTCTTTTACTTTAAATCGGAATGTTATAAAGTTTCAGCTTATTGTATAATGTCTTGCGATCAATATTTAGAAGCTCTGCTGCTTTTGATTTGTTGTATGAAACCTTTTCCAGAATTTCAACAATAGCCTGGCGTTCTGCAGAACCTGCAATGGATTTCAATACACCTTTACTTTCATCAAGTTGAGTTCCCCCATTGGCATCCTCTCCATGTATTATTTCGTGAGGTAAACTATCGGGAAGTACTTCATCACCCATGGTTAACAATACCGATCGCTTCACTACATTGGCTAACTCGCGCAAGTTTCCATGCCAATAGTAGTTGCGCAAATATTTTTCAACATCACTTGAAAATGTTTTTACATCCTTACTTAAGGAAGCGTTAGCTTTCTTTAAAAAATAGTGAGCAAACACCATGATATCCTCTTTGCGCTCACGCAATGGAAATAATTGAATTTTAAATTCATTTAATCGGTGGTAGAGATCTTCGCGGAATCTACCTTCCTTCACAGCCTTGTTTAAATCTTCATTCGTTGCTGCAATAATGCGAACATCGATAGCAGTATCCTTTGTTGCACCGATTCGTTTTATTTTCCGCTCCTGGATTACGCGTAATAACTTAACTTGATTTTCATACGATAAATTACCGATCTCATCCAGAAAAATAGTTCCGCCATCTGCCACTTCAAAACTTCCTTGCTTATCGTTTATGGCACCCGTAAAAGATCCTTTCACATGGCCGAACAATTCACTGCCCGCAAGTTCCTTTGGCAATGCTCCACAATCAATGGCAATAAAAGGTTTATCACTTCGCTTACTGAATTTATGAACAGACTGTGCCACAAACTCTTTACCTGTACCTGTATCACCATGAATTATAACCGACATATCAGAAGGTGCAATCAATTCAACATGACGTTGTACCGTTTGAGATTGAACACTGGTACCTACAATAAAATCAGCAGTTGAAAGTGTTTCTCCCCTACCACTCTTTACTTTTGACTTACCTTCCTCGGCAGTATCTGCACCTGTGCTTCGTGTCTTGCTCTTTTCTAAGGTCTCACGAATGGTCACCAATAGTTCATCGGGAAACAAAGGTTTGGTTACATAATCATTTGCACCATACTTAAATGTTTCCACTGCTGTACGCACATCCGAATATCCTGTAATAATTATCACTGCTACAGAGGGAGAAAGAACTTTCATTTTCTGTAACAATTCAACGCCTGTGTAATCCGGAAGACGATAATCACACAACACAAGATCAAAATGATTGTTTTTCAACAACCGCAATCCATCTTCACCTTTGTGCGCTACCTCTGTTGGGTAATTGTTCTTTGCTAGAAACTTAGAAAGGGTAAGACAAATGTCTTTATCATCGTCAATGACTAATATGTTGGGCATGTTTACGAAGTTTATTAATGAATTTGGTTATACAAAGTTTACTGCATGAAGCGCATCGTTTATTGTTTTCTTTGAGAGTGGCTTTGCAACAAAAAGATCAGCGCCATTGCTTATCGCTCTTTTGGATTCGTTATCATATGCACTAATCATAATGATTCTTGAAGTTGGTTGTGTTTCCTTTAATTTTTTCACCAGAGTAAAACCAGAACCATCTGTAAGATTCAAATCAATGATATATAAATCAAAAGGATTAAAAGCCGTTTTCGATAATGCTTCCTTAATACTCAATGCATACTCCGCCTCGATGCCAATGCTCCTAATCTGTCTTGTTACAAGCGTGCAAATATCGATCTCATCATCCACTACCAATACACTTCCCATACTAAAATTTTATGCAAGCTGTTAAAAATTAACCTTATAATGTGGTATGCGATTCTTTTGCTTTCTTAGCTCCTCCTTTGTAAAGAAGGGGAAGAACACTTTAATGAGGATTACGATTAATCCCATAAAGACGGCATATCCAACTAGTAGAGCTGCCATTATTTTTACTAAGTCTACCATACCTATTTTGTTTAGTTGGTAAACGTAAAGGGAATAGTGTGCCACAATCCAGCTTCTAAATTACAGTGTTTTTGGCGATTCACGAGACGTTGAGCAACAGTTAAGGGGAAAAAATTCCACACTATGTGAATCATTCATCCTACACTAGCCATATTTAAAGCGTTTACCCACTGTTTTTAGGTTGGCATCAATATTACAAGCAGTAAGGAAATCAAATTCAAAATCAATATGGGAAACTTACTTTACCTTATCGCTGTCATCCTTATTATAGGCTGGTTGCTTGGCTTCTTCTACTTCAGTGCTGGTGCCGTAATACACGTGTTATTAGTAATAGCTGTTATCGCGATTTTGTTTCGCGTTATACGCGGTGACCGGCTCTAAAAAATTTATCCCCACAAAACCAAGTGGGGATATTTTTTCGAAACGTTCATTAGCCAGTAGAGTTATTAGATGGGTATTAATTACATCAATTAGTTTGGCCGTATTGCTGGTTCTTACGGGAAGCATACTTTCATATGTTGTTCAAAATAAGGCTGAGGAAGAATTTCGAAAAGTAAATGGAACATTTTCTTCATTAAGCATAAACCTATTTACACGATCCGTCACGGTTCGTAATGTAAATAAAGGATCAGGGATCGATTCATCCCAAACCAGTGCAACTATTAAGTACATTAAACTCAGAGGCATTCGTCTGTTCGACCTTCTGGTTTATAAACGAATTCATGCAAAAGAATTACAAATCGATAGTGGAAGTATTTCAATCGATCAATCTCAGAAAAAAGACACGACAAAATCACCTGGGTCTCAAAAAATATTTCCATTTGAAATAGAGAATATCATTATTCATAATGTATTTATTGAATTACAGCAAAATTCTACAACTCAAATTGAAGCACTGATTGATCTCCAATATGGAGCACTGAAGATTGACTCTATAAGTACAATTCAATCCACTGTAAAGTCTTCTTTCCATCATCTGATAGGTAATCTTTCCAAAATAAAAATTAAAAAGAAGAATGGTCTTTATACTTCGCAAGTTGATAAAATAGAATTCAACAGTAATGATCAATCCCTGTTCATCGATTCATTAAAGCTTATTCCAAATTACGGCAAGTATGAATTTGCTCACGTGCATGAAAAACAAGTTAGCCGATTGGATCTGAGTGTTCACAATATTGGAATTATGGGATTGAATTATCACAAGCTATTTGATAGTTTAATTTCAATTCAAAAAATTGCTATTCATGGAGCTAATCTTCATTCCTTTCGGGACAAAAGAGTTGCTTTCAAAAATGGATACATCAATATGCCCATGAGGAGTCTTGAAGAACTCGAATTTGCATTGGAGATTGATAGTATATTAATCGATAGTACAAAAATCATTGTTGAAGAATTTGCTGAACAGGCCATTCGTCCAGGCAGGATAAGCTTCTTGAATTTAAGCGCAACCATGACCCGGCTTAGCAACCGGTATTATGAGAACAAGCCTACGTATTCTCAACTCGATGCAAAAGCAAACATTATGGGCAATGGACGAATCTCTGCATCCTTTCGTTTTCCATTGGATGGCTCGCCTCTTTATTCAGCTAAGGGAAGTGTTTCTAATATGCCCTTAACAGATCTTAATCCCATCCTCGAAAACTCCGCTCAAATACGAATTGAATCAGGCATTTTAAATGAGTTGTACTTTAATTTTAACTATACAGACTACAAATCAGTTGGAACAATAGAAATTAATTACAATGATCTGCAACTAACAAAACTTAATTCTGACAAAGAGAAATCGGTCGATCGGCTAAATACAGTTTTGATCAATGCGTTTCTGAAAAAGACAAAAGATGAAACAACTGAACAGCGGAAAAGGATGGGCATCATTGATCAGGACCGCGATCGCCATCGATTTGTATTCAACCTGTGGTGGAAATCTATTCAGTCCGGTCTTAAGTCAAGTGTTTTAGGTAACGATAAAAAATAGATCTGCCTATTCTCTGATCGAATAGGTATCGATATCCATTATCTCAACACAAATTAAACCTTACCTTCAGAATGACGTCTAATTAAGACTTTATCAAAGTCTATATGAAACATAAACGTGGAAAATAATGCTCGCTTTAAGCCGAATTCCACAGTCCATCAAATACACAATGCCCTAAATAATCGAATTAAACAGCATATGCCAAGATACAATTTGGCATTATTGTTCGCTTATATGTTATACACAAATTAATAATCCTTATATGCAAAACATGATTATGGATGTAAAAGACAATGTAGGTAGACAAGGTAAGACTTCAATTCATCCTGATGTATATTCAATAACACACGATTTGCGTGCGCCACTGATGTCTATAAAAGGACTGATTAATTTATTAAGATCAGATTTAACAAAAGAACATTTTGATGCATACCTGATGTTTCTCGAAGCAAGTGTAGATAAGATGAATGATTCTATTTCTGAAATCATTGATCACTCAAAAAATAACAGAGACACGGAAATCCCTAAACAAGAAATTGATTTTTACGAAATCATAAAAGAATCACTGCAGTCGTTTAAGTATATGGAAGATATGGAAAGCGTACATATTACCATTTCAACCGAGGAATCAGGACTTTTTATTTCCGATCGTAAACGAATACTTAGTTTCTTTAACAACATGATTTCAAATGCTATTCGCTATCGCGATAGTTCAAAAAATTCCTATCTGCACATTGACATTTCATTTAATAAAGGAAATGCTATCATTACCTTTAAAGACAACGGAATTGGAATTGCTGAAGAATTTCAATCTAAAATATTCAATAAGCTATTTCGTGTAACGAATGATAATCGGGGCTCCGGTATAGGTCTTCACATTGTTCAAAAGAGTATTAAAACATTAGGAGGTAAAATTAAACTACAATCCATTTTGGGTGAAGGAAGCACCTTTACAATTGAAATCCCAAACCTTCTCAGCAGTAACTTAAGTGTGCATTGTGATTAGGAAGCCATTCCTTATGTTGTGTTAGGCTTAATCTCCTTCCTCCTTCTTTTCTGAACGCTCTCGTTGACGTTTCTCTTTTCTGGTTTCCTCTATTTTACGTGGTGTAAATTTTATGTTATTGTCAGTATTCATTTCAAAGGCCTTTACGAAAGCATTTTTATAAACATTCCATACCGTAGGCCATACTTTTGTCTCTGGATTATTCAGATCACCTTCTATTTCTACCTTAGTGGCAAATTGATCTTTCTTTTGATTTGAAAATACTTCTACAAAAAATCCAACAATAGATTGCCAAATTAAATTAAGTGGCTTCTGTTTGTCATTTTCCCAACTTACTATTTTAACATCCAGAGCAAGTGGTTTTACATATCCTGCTATCATTCCATCGTCAATTGCCAACTCGGAGTACACATTGAATACTCCTTTCTCAACATCTACTTTTGCATAGGCCAAAAAGAAATCATTCAATGCTGGCATATTAATAGACTCAAACTTCATATCAAGATCCAAATCAGGAATTTCTTTCAATACATTAATATCCATGTCAATAGTGAGTTGACCGTTACCTATTGAAATTGCAGTTGCTGTTATCTTAGAAGGCAATGCATCACTTTGCTCATCCACATTGTTTAAGTTTGTTGCTAGTAAATGAAGCTGCTTCAAATGAATATCAACTTGCGGTTTAGTAGTAAAGTCAAAAAAGAAAACAGAACCATTTTCAATTTCGAGTCTGTTGATTTGCAATGGCATAAGTCGCTTGATCGGCACAGTCCAATCCACATCTTCACCTGTCTGGTTAGTCGTGTTTCCTTCTCCATCCTTTTTATCACCACCGATAAAATTCACTTTGGGATTACTAAAAATTACCTCTCCAACAACTGATCCTTTAAAGATTGCATCCCATTCTATTGAAAGATCAGTCGATGGAATGTCGATAAACGGAATTTTCTCAACACCATCAACTTTAAAAAGTTTAAGTTCCTTGATAACATAAGCCCCTCGAATCAAATGAATATCAACATCCGATATTGAACCGGTATAACCCGGAATATCAGCCAATACCTTGTTTACAAATCGCGTTACAAAATAGGGCAGCATTAACCGAGCGATGACAAGGACCACCACAATACTTCCGATAATAATATACTTTCTCATTATTCCTTGAATTTTCATGATGCTTTGTTTCTATTTTAAAAGTGATTTTTCATTTGGTATCTCCACAACCTTAAATCGAACAGCATGAGCATACGGTTCAATGGGTCTTCCTGATTCTGTAGCATATACCGATGTTACCTCCGCACCTAATAAAAAAATAACCGTGGAGTAATAAACCCAGATAAGAATAACAACCAGTGACCCCGCAGCACCATACGCAGAATTAATTGGACTATTACCGATATAGAATCCGATAAGGTATTTACCTAAAGTAAAAAGAATCGTTGTAATGGTAGCCCCAACCCATACATCGCGCCAGCGAATCTTTGCATCAGGCAGAACTTTAAACATGAGCCCAAAAATAGCAATGATAATGAGGAGCGAAACAATAAAATTTACACCCGAAAGAATGTAGGTCGTTATTCCATCAAAGAACCTGGCTACTATATTTTGGAAAATGACCAAAAGGGTATCAATCAGTAACGAGACCAATAACACAAAACCAAGACTAATCACCATTGCAAATGATAAAAGTCTGTTGAAGATAAACTTTAGCCAACTTTTTTGCGGCTTGGATTTTATTCCCCACATACTATTTAAACTTGATTGAAGTGCCATGAATACAGTAGTAGCACTAAAGAGTAGTGTTCCAATTCCAATAACACGTGCAAGAAAACTATTCATATCAAATGTAGCGTTCTGAATAATTTTCTCAATTTGAATCGTACTTTCTTTTCCAATCAACGCACCGACTTGATTAAGCAGTTCTGTTTTCACAGTGTCTCGTTCGTAAAATGTAGCACCAATAGAGATCGCTATAATAAGAATAGCGGGAAGTGAAAATATGGTTGAAAAAGCAATGGAGGATGCATGCGAAAATGAATCGCCATTAAAAAAATTGAGAACTGTTTTTTTTGTTATGGACCATGAAATGGAAAGAAATTTTTGCATGCCTGTTTTTTTTCAGTGAGTTTACAATAAGCATACCCACTAATACTAAGTGTTTCAAGAATACTGACTGGGGTTGGGGTATTTAGATGAGTGGTGGTTGTGGAAAAAAATACACGTTCTAAATCCACATACTGCTTTTAAAACACTCAAAAACCTCCCTATTCAATTGGCACGATAATGACCAATATGATACGAAACCAAAGCAGATGAAAGCTGAAGACCAACCTTTCTATAAAAAACTAACATTCAATCTTCTCTCAATAGGAATACTCTGTGTTGCACTAATCTATGGTAGTGATTTAATAATGCCTTTACTGTTTGCCATTCTATTGGCTACATTATTACTACCCATCACAAGATTTTTAGTCAGAAAGAAATTTCCAAAATTCTTGTCGATCATACTACCTATTCTATTGGCTATGGTAGTAGGTGGTGGAATAATCTATTTACTTTCTTCACAAATTATTCATTTCATGGATGATCTTCCTGCTTTAAAGGCAAGATTCGATGAAGTGGGGTATTCCATTCAGAAATGGTTTAGAGCAAGTACAGATATGACCATACGAAAGCAAAATGTATATGTTAAACAAGCCGTAGATAACTTGAAAGAAAAGGCTCCGCAAATAGCAGGCGTTACGGTGGGCTCCATTACTGGAATTGTGGTCTATTTATTTTTGGTACCCATCTATACCTTTCTCGTTTTATACTATCGAGGTGTTATCAAGAAATTTTTAGTAAAAGTATTTAAGAATGGTTCGGAGGAAAATGTGAGAGAAATTTTAACACAATCAACAACCATATCACAACAATTCGTTAGTGGTTTAATGATTGAAACAACAATTGTTTTTGTTCTGAATACGGCTGGCTTCTTAATACTCGGTATTAAGTACGCAGTATTTTTAGCATTGCTAGCAGCATTGCTCAACCTCATCCCGTATGTTGGCATGTTAACCGCCAACATCCTATGCATGGTCATTACGCTGGTTACTTCAAATAGTACAAGTGAAGTTTTATGGGTAGGAGCAATCTTGGCACTTGTTCAGGTAATCGATAATAATATTACGATGCCACTCATTGTTGGAAACAGGGTTCGTATCAATGCATTGGCAACCATTATTGGTGTACTGATTGGTGGGGCGCTTTGTGGAATACCCGGAATGTTTTTAGCTATACCAGCACTTGCGGTTTGTAAAGTGATTTGCGACAGAGTTACGGAGCTAAAGCCGTGGGGAGAATTACTGGGAGACAGTACAGATATGGAACAATCAAATGGAAATAAGAAAAAAATAAAACAGGTAAACAATTAAATGATAATGATATGAACAATACAACCAAAATAGTCTTAGGTATGGCTGCAGCAGCCGCAGCAGGAGCCGCAATCGGAATGTTACTCGCTCCTGAAAAAGGTACAGATCTTCAAAAGAAAATTAAAGAAGGAGCAGAAGAGTGGCTGAAGGATTTTAATGGCTTGATCTCTACCGGTAAAGAAGTTATGAATCGGGCTAAGTCTTCAACAGAAGATGAAATTTACAATATGAGAAAAGGACTTGCTGAGTTAAAGGATTAAGAATCGTTAATACGTTAAGCAACAATTATGGAAGAAGAAAAAAATGATGGAGAGAAGTGGGTTGATGATCTAGGTAATCTTGTAGAAACCTATCGCAATCTTATTACTATCCGTGTTGTAGAGCATACTTCGCTTGGCGCTTCCTTGAGTGCACTGGGAATTTTATCACTAATCTTCCTCTTATGCATTCTACTTTTCTTTGGTTTAGGTGCGGCATGGTGGATAGGAGAACTGATGCAAAACAGAACCGCAGGATTTTTTATTGTTGGAGGGATATATTTTTTCCTGCTGGGTGGAATACTATTAATGGCGCGAAAATTTATAGTACCTCTTATTCGTAATCTTATAATCAAAAAAATATATGACCAGGATTAGTAATTATACTGAGTTGGTTGCCGAACGGATTAGACTTGAGGCTGAACTTCAAAGTCAAAAGTCTGTTCTGAAAACAGAAATGAAATTGGTTAAGGAAAAATTTGATCCGCTAATTGATATCATTTCTGCATTAGGCATATTCAAGCGAAAAGATAGCCGAACTTCATCATTGCTTAAAACGGGATTGTCTGTTGGCATTGATCTTCTTGTGCGCGATAATTTACTATCAAAGGCGAGTTGGATTGCGAGAACATTATTACCTGTCGTGTTGAAAGGTGTATCCAATCAATTGCTAAAGAAGAAAGCAACCTAGTTAACGTTCAGGGATTATCAGAAGTGTGACTTCCTTCAGTGGACAAATTTCTACGCCCGAAGAAAATCTTCTACAAGCATTCGTAATAGAACCTTCAAAACGGAACGAAAACATGGAAAATTGAATTGGCACAGTTGTGTAAATTATGTTCAAAAGAAAAGAAGTCTCACTATAAATCAATGGAACTCATGAGTCCCAAAGCAAAACAAGACAAGCCGAGAGTTAAAAAACCAAAGCCCAATCTTTACGGTCCTAATTCACCATCTCGAAAAAAGAGAGTTACCGTTAATCCGCTGGATGAAGATGGTGAGCCGATAGGAAGCTTCTATACAAAGAATGATGACAATGCTTTGGAAAATTGAATCTGCATGTTACATGTTAAACTAAACTCAATGATTATGAAAAAAAGAATTCTTATAGCAATTTTTATAGCCACCAGTGTAATTGCCCAAACATCTATAAGTTCTGCTCAGGCTGTAATGGCCAGTGCAAAAACTGACAGTTGGACTCTTATTGGATCGCGCACCGTAGACTATTTGATCGACAGGGATGAAATTTCGATTGAACCAAGTGTTTTTAATGAATTAAAATTCACGATAAAAAATGGTACGCTCAGTATGCACAAATGCACCCTTCACTTTGCTGACGGTTCAACAAAGGACATTGAATTTCCAGATGACGTTAAAGCCAGCACTGAACGCACTGTTGATATGAAGGGAAGTAACTTAAAATTAGATAAAGTTATTTTCTGGTACGACACCGATCACAAATCAGATGTGAAGGCTGTCGTTGAGGTATGGGGAAAGAAATAGGGATAATGGTTTTATAGGGCTATTATTTCCCCACGGAAGGCTTCTCAAAGAGAAGCCTTCTTTATTTTGTTGATCGAGAAATGATCACTATAGAAATCTAAGGTAAATTGAAATCATAAGCTGCACGGTTGAATCTTAAAAACACAGCCAACCCCAAGAGCAATTATACTGTGTTGTGAATCGATGGTTGTTTTTTTTCTGCCTTATCAAACCGTTTAATAAAAGAACAATGTTGACAAAACTCTTCAACCAGCACACCCTTTAAAAAACCATCTCTCATTTTTACAAACCGCTCACTGCTAACAATATCTTTTATTGATTGTTCTTTAACATTTCCTAAGTTAATAGCTGCGTTTTTGTCTAAGCAACACGGAACAACAGTACCATCGGCATGTATGCCAATATGATTGACCGCACCGTGGCAGCGACCTTGTGTACCTTGGTGTGGCAATGAAAAAGAAGGCCATTCAAAGCGAGAATCAAAATGCAAGTAAAGTCTGTTCCAAATGTTTTTGGATTTGATTGCTCCTGTCTCAATGTTTCTATTAATGCTGATATTGAAGTATGATTCTATCTTTACAAAAATATCTTCGTTATCAGAATCGTTGCTTTGCTGATTCCACAATCTGAAATTAGTATAGAGAGTTGGTCGTAGTGCGTGTGCTGATTTTGCAAATTCAAATATGGGTAACAGATAGGGATCTATATCCTTACCAGGAAAATTATCTTTAAAGGCTTGCAAAGAAAAATTGACTTGTCTTACGCAGCTTGAGTTTAAGATGCGCGCTGCATGTTTCTTAATCAGAATTCCGTTTGTAGTCAGATCGATTTGAGTATTATACTTTTCGCAAACATCCAGAATCTCTGAAAACTTAGGATGCGCAAGTGGTTCACCCAGCAAATGCAAACAGACAATCTCCGCCAATGGAGCAACCTCTTTCAGTATGGCCTCAAATTCATTAAGATCCATTACCTTCTTGTCTTTTTCCACCACAGGGCAAAAGGAACACTGCACATTACAAATATTGGAGATCTCCAGGTAGATTTTTTTGAACATGCTTCTTTATAATCTGAATTTCGTGTTGTGCCAAAGTTGAACGATCGCATTCACTTGCGGAACCGAAGCACAAAACTACAGGTATTTTTATTAATACTAATCTTCGAAATCGTGGCAATGTCTGGTGCTGAAAGAGGTTTACACATTACCAAACCTAATTTGTGCAAGATGTAATTTGACACAATTGACGATCCCAGGATTCATTTATTTCCAATCAAGGTAAACTCAGCGATTACTTTTGCAGCATCGAAATTAAAATAGAGCAGCTTTACGAGACCACGGTTATCCATATCCAGTGCGATATCAAAAGCCAAGTGATTTTTATTGCGATCACGGGATTACACATTTTGCAAACTTACACTCAGGCTTAGCAGTTACTTACCACTAAAGGTTATGATGATCCGTTGATATCGTGTAAGTGGCAAAGAGTTATTGTCGGTTGCTTCCAGAATCACGTGAATGGTTTGTCCATTTTTAGCATCTGCCGGTATAACAAACTCTGTTGAAGTCGATGATGGATTCTGAATTGCAATATCACCTTGATAGGTACCTGTTTTAAATTGCCACCATTTTAATGACACGGCATCGCCATCCGGATCGGATACAATTCCTTTGAGCAGAACCTTCTGCCCCGCGCGGGCCGAAACATTCAGAGGTCCTTCAATGCTTACTTTTGGCTCATGATTAGCATCTTGATATCGCGGTGTCACTGACCATTTAAGTCGTGATGCAAAATCAAGCTGTGCTGATGGCCAGAAGTTTGGAAAAGGGGGATCATTGTTAGTTTTTGTTGCATCCGGAAAAGTCATACCTACGCCTGGAGCAACTTGCTTTCCGCCCCATCCACCGTAAGAACCATTTTCATAGGCACGTAATCCATTGTCGAGCATGTTCATAAAGGTTGGATTGTCCCCTTCGCCCAGCCACGATCCTTTTTCCTGAACGGGCATCCAAACAATGTATCCCATCTTCTTCAGTTCTTCACTGGTATAACCTGACAACCCGAAGTAGTCGAAGATATCCCCCTTCACCATTTGCTTGCCATCTCCCCATACCCGGTAATATGATCCCAATGGTCCGCGACTGGTTATGTTCGCTGTCATCCAAGAAGCGGTTGTATAAACAAGATTCTCTGGTGTTGTCCTGAGTTGTAGGCCATACGAATAATTAGGTCCGCCTCCCATTTGCCGGTAATCAATTTCCGGCCAATGGATTTTGATGTACTTCGCATAGGTATCGTCCTGATCTAAAGATGGAAGCAGAATAACTTTATTCAGAACTTTAGCGCGGACAGCAGACCACTCCGTTGTTTTTTCATACTGATCCTGAATAGACTTGAGTGCTCGTGCGATTGTACTTTGCCCGCCCCATGCTGTGATATACAGTGGCTCGGGATTGTCATCCAGCATCAGCGACTTGATCAGGTCAGATCCCGGTGTATCCTTGGAGTAGTCCCCATCGAACTCAATATTACCAAACCGGATTTTTGATTTGAGCTCTGAGGGGGTCGGATAATTTGGATTGTGGATTTTTAAATTCGTATAAACTTTCTCGTAGTTTTCAACGATATCATTTATGAACCTCTCATCTTTTCCCCAGCGGTACGACTCGCAGGGACACAGATTTAATCCAAAGCGTGTGTACTCACGACCAGGAACCATAAATTTTGTTCCCTTGCCATCACCCGTCCAGTGGAATTGGCTGCTAGCATAGATGAGTCCTTCCACCTTGAAGTCTGTGCTATAGAGCAAAAAGCGAATAAGAGAATTCGAATCATCCAGTTCAGGATCTGCTGTAACAATGATACGAGGTTTGCTTTGGCCGATTGAATGAATTGCACTTGTGAATAAGAGAATGAATGCCATACCAATCCATCTCAAAACTGGCCAGTAGGATGAAGTCTTTTTCATTTGTATTGTCAAGTTAAAGTACAAAGTAAGCAATTTGGTATAGGTAGCACCAACTATATTGGGGTCGTGATTTCTACCGAAGATTATGCAACGCATAGCATCAAAAACTTACACTTCATGAAATTACCTTACTGTGTTCATTGCCAGATTTTAGCTAATTTGCAGAGTTAAGTGATTAGCCCCACTACTTTATAGTTATGCGTTTTGTCATTGTACTTTTCTTATTGATTTCAGTCCACGCTGTTGGCCAGAATGTTGAAGGTCTGAAGTTCATTCAAAACAAAGGTCAATGGAATTCCGATATTGATTTCCAGGCCCAGCTACCGGGCGGTCGTTTAGGTGTCTCTGCCAAAGGTTTTTCGGTTTTGCTTCTCGATATGGAAGAAATGGAACGTCACCATCTGTCAGGTCATGGGGTCATTAATGAATCCAATGGGCAAGAGGCAAATGAACCAATCAATGAACACTATTTCCAGATTAATCTTATTGGATCTAACCAACAATCAATGCCAAGAGTAGAACGGCAGTGGGATGGCCACTACAATTATTTTATAGGTAATGATACTTGTCGGTGGGCTACCAATGCATTGGCTTTTGCCTCTATTGTTTATCCTGATGTTTATAATGGAATTGATTTTCGGGTGTCATCCGTAGGGAATAACCTGAAGTATGATTTCATCGTTCGTCCGGGTGCTGATCCATCGCAGATCAAAATTGATTACTGTGGAGTATATGGCATTGAAAAATCGGATGATGAATCCTTGAAAATAAAAACATCAGTGGGTTCTCTCACCGAACTAAAACCATTTTCCTATCAGGCAGCTAACAATAGCAAACAATTGGTGCCTAGCGAATACAGGCTCAATAACAATATTGTTTCATTTTCTTTTCCTGCTGATTATGATGCATGTCGGGAATTAATCATCGATCCACTCCTCATTTTTTCAACCTATTCGGGCTCTACCGCTGATAATTGGGGAAGCACCGCAACTCCTGGTGAGCATGGCACGCTTTATTCAGCAGGTGTAACCAATCAAGGTGCCGGAGGATTTTTCCCTGCAACCGTGGGAGCATTTCAGACTACCAACCATGGAAGCTTTGATATGGCCATCATTAAATATGATTCAGCCGGAACTCAATTTTTGTACGCAACTCATTTGGGTGGTGTCAATAACGATTCACCCCAAAGTCTTGTAGTAGACAAAGCATCGGGTGATTTAATTGTACTGGGTATCTCCAGTTCTCCCGACTATCCCACAAGCGTTAATGCTTTCGATAATTCATTTAACCTTGGCACCTCTATTTTTAATCGCGTATTGAATACAACCGATCAATGGGATATTGTCATCACCAGATTGTCTCCCAATGGAGATCAGTTAATTGGTTCCACCTTTCTTGGCGGATCGGGCAATGACGGCCTGAACATTCCAAAACAATCGGGAGGTCCTCTTGTGGTAAACTATGGCGATGAGATGCGAGGTGATGTTATTACGGATGAGATTGGTAACGTGTATATCAGTTCAGTTACTTCGTCAAGCGATTTTCCAATCGTGAACGGATTCGATAATTCATTTAATGGCGGCAATACAGATGGACTTGTAGTCAAACTTGATCCTGATTTATCCTCTATTGTATGGTCGAGTTATGTGGGCGGATCCGGTTTTGATGCTGCATACTCTATACAATTTGATCACGATAAAAACCTTGTACTGGCAGGCGGAACAACCAGCACTAATTTTCCAGTAACGACTGGCTCCTATCAAGATTTTTTCAATGGTATTGTAGACGGTTGGATCGCGCGTGTTGCTGCTGATGGAAGTGCTATCGTGAATGCGACATTCACGGGCACTGCATCATTCGATCAGGTTTACTTTATAGATCTGAATGCCAATGGAGATGTCTTTTGTTACGGACAGACTGCCGGCCATATGCCCATAACAACAGACGTTTACAATAATGTGAACAGTGGCCAGTTTTTACAAAAGTTTTCTGCTGATTTAAGCACACTTGAATTCTCAACAGTTTTTGGTTCGGGATCTACCAATGGTTTGGTGATACCTAATATTTCTCCAACAGCTTTTTTAGTGAATGACTGCGATAACATTTATATGGCAGGTTGGGGCGGTTTTGTCAACTCAAGTTCCGAAACCGGTTTCTGGCAAAGCACTACGAGCGGTATGCCCATTACGAACGATGCCTATCAAAAAACAACATCGGGTTCTGATTTTTATTTTATTGTACTCAACGGAGATGCAACTCAACTAGTGTATTCAACTTATCTGGGCGGCAATTCTTCGAAAACACATGTTGATGGAGGAACCTCACGTTTTGATAAGTACGGTATCGTGTATCATGCTGTATGTTCAGGTTGCGGGTTTGGCAATGCAACCGGCCAGGCAACTTCAGATTTCCCAACCACGCCAAATGCAAAATCAAGAATAAACCGTAGTCAGAATTGCAATAATGCAGCATTCAAATTCGACTTGTCTTCGCTGAGAGCCAACTTCGAAACAAATAATTTAGCATTGACAATGCCCGGATTTAACAATGTTTGTTATCCTGATTCTATCGTATTTCAAAATCTAAGCACAGGAGGTAAAACGATTACCTGGGATTTTGATGATGGTACTGTGCTTGTGCAACAGGACACAGACGAAAGGTCGATCATTCATCAATATCAACAGGCAGGTGATTATAAGGTAAAACTGAAAATCACCGACCTCAGTACATGCAGTCAAACTGATTCTATAACGAAAGTCATCCATTATTTTAAAGAAAATATAATGGTTGGAGAGGATGGCTTTGTATGTGAAGGGAATACCTTTCAACTCACAGCAAGCGGAGGTGTGAGTTACAACTGGAGCACCGAAGATGGAACATTTTCATCTCAACAGCAGTCACCAATTGTTCAACCAAACATTGCAACATCTTACTTTGCTACGGTTGTAGATGAAAACGGCTGCTCCAAAACCGATACACTTAATGTTGACATCATTGAAAATGTTCGTGCGAATTTTCAAACCTATAATCTTGATTTTTCAATATCGGGTTTCAATAATGTTTGTTATCCTGAATTGATGCGATTTAAGAATCTCAGTGTGAATGCTGAAGAATACCTTTGGGATTTTGATGATGGCACACTCCTACCTCAAACAAAGAATGACACAATATCAATCATTCATGCCTTTCAAAAAGAAGGTCTTTATAAAGTAAAGTTGATAGCGATTAATTCGAATACCTGCAATAAGGCTGATTCCATAACAATACCGATCAACTATTTTAAAGAGAAAATTGCTGTGGGTTATGATGTTGAAATCTGTGAAGGTACATCCTATCAATTAAGTGCCAATGGGGGAAGTGTATTTGCCTGGTCTACTGCGGATCATTCCTTTACATCGTCTGATCCCTCGCCCATTGTTCAACCTGCACACACTACACAGTACCTTGTTACCGTAGCAGATGTGAATGGTTGCGTAAGGAAAGACACGATAGAAGTAGCGGTATTGGAAATTGGTGAATTAAAATGGAAGCATTTTATAGAAGGTAATTGTATTGACCGACCTACTGTGATTGTTCAAAACCTTATGCCACCAAGCGAAGATGTCGTGTTACATTTCGATTTTGGCGATGGCACTACCTCTGAAGAGAATGAAGTTGAACATACATATAGCGAAGACGGACTTTACATGTTAAAATTTATTGCACAAAATAAATTCTGTTCCAGTGAACAGGTTGTTGAATTACCAATTTATAAATTATTGGTTCCAAATGTATTTACTCCTGAAGGCTCTTCGGGCTACAACGATAATTTTGAAATAGGTTTTGGCCCCAACGTGATTTCCCCAGATGGACTGATACTACAATTGATTGTGGTTGATCGGTGGGGTAAAAAGGTTTTTGAATCTCCGGATTATAAAAACAATTGGAATGCAAATGGTCTGGAAAGCGGTGTATATTTTATTCATTTAAAAGTTGGAGACCTGGCAGTTTGTAAAAACTGGTTGCAAATATTAAAGTAATAAACGTCATCGTAACAAAGTATTATCAAAAAGGTAAAAGTTAATTTAGGTAACACCGTTCTATAAAATAGTTGTACCATGCTCAAGCGAGTTATACTCATCATACTCTTCAGTCTTTCAATGAGTCAGCTGATGGCACAGAGAAGTGCGGCTGCTAAAACCACAATATCCCCAAGCTTTGGAACAAGTAAAATTTATTATGCTAATCGCAATGAGCCGGCACGTGCTATAGAATTTAAGGAGAGAACGGTTGCTACCTCCTATTTCCTCACCAACATCAACCAGTATTTTAACATCCCAGGTGAATTCACTTTCGTAGAAGTAGAATCCAATACCGATCAACTTGGAATGCGCCATCACCTGATGCAAGAATATTATAAAGGTATTCCGCTAGAGGGAATGATGTATCGCGTTCATGAGCGGAATGGTTTTATAACATCAGCCAATGGTAGAGCTGTGCGAAATGTTAATCTGGATACACATATTACTTTAAATGAAAAGGATGCTTTTTATAGGGCCAAACAATATCTTAATACAAAGGATACAACTGTCAGACAGGGAAAAAAAGTGATCGTATCAAAGAACTTTACCTTCATGCCTGAAAGTTTTTCCATAGCATTTCAATTCGATATCGATGTGTCGTTTATCGAACGATGGAGAATTTCCATTGATGCACTTAATGGGCAATTAATCAATAAGGTAAGTTTAGTGAACACATGCTTTAAGGAAGAGGTACCACCTCTACTTCCGTTTAGTACTGGAACAGGATTATCAAGCTATTACGGAAACAAACCTTTCAAAATTGAAAAGTTTTCTGATGGTTCTTCACGAATGGTGGGACAAACGAATAATGGCGTAAGCATTGCAACATATGATTTTCGAAACAAGCCAGCGATTGAATTGGCTTGGGGTATTTCCTATGGTTTTGATTTCTATTCTTCCGACACCACGTATAACGGTTCGTATTATAAAACTGCGGTTTCGGTTCAATGGGGTATAGAGCAGGCTTACGAATATTACCTGGAAAAGCACAACCGGAACAGCTTCAATAATGAGGGTGCGGCTATCAGGTCGCATGTGCATGTTGGCAATAATTATAACAATGCTTTTTGGACTGGCTCGGAGTTGGGGTTTGGAGACGGCAGCAATAACAACCCCTTGGTTGAACTTGATGTAGTGAGTCACGAACTGACACATGGTGTAACCCAGTACGAGGCAGGCCTTCAATATTACAGGGAGTCTGGAGCACTCAACGAATCGTTTTCAGATATTATGGGTAAAGCGATTGAGTTTAGTGTATTCGGTGACACTGCTACCTGGCTACTCTCCAAACATTTTCGTGATGGTGGACTACGCGATTTTAGTAACCCCAATCTTCAAGATCAACCCGATACCTACCAAGGAGATTTGTGGTTCACTGGTGATGAAGATAACGGTGGTGTGCATTATAATTCAGGTGTACAAAATTTTTGGTTTTATCTTTTATGTGAGGGAGGCAGCGGAGTAAACGATAATCAATTAAACTATTCAGTTAAAGCCATTGGAATAGACACGGCAGCAAATATTGCATACCGCAATCTTACAGAGTATCTGACCTACTCTTCTGATTATTTTGATAGTCGGGTTGGATCACTATTAGCTACGGCTGATTTATATGGTAGAAATTCTGTTGCCTATCAGGAAGTTGACAAAGCCTGGGATGCCGTTGGCGTGATCAATGAACCGATCATTACGAGTGCTCTCGAACTTTATGACATTACCGCTACCACAGTAAAGATTAAGGCCAGCTTGCAACCAAGGGGCGACACGGTTACCTATCATTTTGAATATGGAACGACACCCGCTTTCGGGAGATCATCTTCGATTTATATATACACAGATAAAGTTGAAGGTATTGTAACCGGCTTGCAAAGTGAAACCAAATACTATTTAAGACTGGTAGCCACCAACGAAAACGGAAAAACCTATAGCGCTGCTACAGAATTCACAACCATTTCTCTTGCACCATTGGTGAAGATAAAAAACGCGATTGATGTAACCGAAACCTCTGCAATATTGCGGGGTCAGATAAATCCAAACAGCTTATCCACTTCATTTTATTTTGAATATGGACTAACACCGGCATTAGGTTTAGTTACCCAATCATATCCAATACCCGACACCACAGAGTTTCTGAATGTTTCTGTACCCATAATTAACCTTCAGTCGCGGCAAACCTATTATTACAGACTAAAGGCCACCAACGCCTTTGCCTCACCTGCTACTGAATCATTACATTTTTTCACGGCAGTGAAACCCGTTATCACTTCATACACTCCGCTAACTGCACCTACAGGTACGGAGGTAACAATTACGGGTCAGAATTTCAATTTAATATCGGAGAAGAATTTGGTAAACTTTGGCGCTACCAGGGGCACGGTATTGTCTTCCAGTTCAACGGAAATAAAAGTAACAGTACCTACAGGAGCATCCCTTGCTCCGATATCCTTGTTAGATGCTGAGTCAGGACTGACAACTGAATCCTTGCTGGAGTTTGTGCCCACGTTTACCGGTGAGTTCAAAAACAATAGTCTTCAACGAACCATGGGTAGTCATGATTACATCTATCAAACATTGGTTCAGGATATGGATGGTGATAACAAACCTGATATTGTCGCTCGCCATTACTTGGGTCTGTCTGTTTTCATAAATGTAAACCAAGGTGGTGATGTAACAGATGAATCCTTTATCCGAAGCACACTACCTTCAGAATATACAATGGGAGTTATATCACTCATCGATTTTGATGGCAACGGACTAAAGGATATTGTCGGAAGGTATCAGGATCAGATACGGATATATCCGAATCTATCAGTTCCTGGATATATTTTTTTCGGACCTCCAGTGAAATTAACTATACCTTATTTACAGGGTATTGCATTTGGTGATTTCAACATTGACGGACATGTTGATATCGCAGGCACTCATTATCTGCAACAAGGAGATAGTAGCATGATTTTAATACTTCAGAATCAAAACCCAAAAGGATATTTATCTCCTGACAATTTCGTACTGAGGAACACAACAGTTTTACCTTACTATGTGTTTAATTTGTATAGCGATGATCTGAATAATGATGGCAAGCCCGACCTAATTGCAGCGGTTTACGATCAGAATTTTATTCCAATCCTAAAAAATAAAAGTCATGATAGTACTTTTGAGTTCGAGGAGAATAAGGTGGACGATCCAACCACAGAAAGATTTCCGTATTATATTTCTCAAGACCTAAATAAAGATGGTTGGAGGGATATCGCTTCCCATTCAGACGATCAAATTGGAAACGTTACCATATTAGAAAATCAAGGTGTTTCAGAGAACATCAACATGTCAAATTCTATTGTCGCTCAGAGTGATACGGAATCGTACCCTCAGTCGGGAGATATAGATGGAGATGCAAACGTTGATCTGTTAGTCGGTACCAACGATGGAGCATTTACCATTCTTAGAAATAGAAATACTGCTGGCGAGCATCTGTCTGATTCTTCTTTTGAAAAATTCCAATCGTATGGCACTCCTAATAGTTCAGTATCACAACAGTCCAGTATGACGATTAGTGATTTAAATGGAGATGGCAGGCCTGAGATCATCAATACCTATTATTACAATTCGTGGCCTCTTAACGGTTACATGATGGAGATCTGGCAGAATGGGCCTGTCAATTGCCTTGACCCTTCTCTTATAAAAGTCGAATCATCAAACTACACCGCAACAATAGTGCTGCCACCCAATACAACATTGGACGATTTTGAGATTGAGTATGCTCCTTCAGGTGCCTCCTATTGGTGGCAAGTCTACTCTACTACATTATCTTTGTATTCGGGTTACTCATATCAATTTAGAGCCCGCGCTAAATGTTATCTGGGTTTTACTGACTTCCATTATATAAACTTTGCACCAGATTGTGTCAACACTGACTACTTTTCAATTGTGAACATCGGTAGCGACAATGTCCTAGTTACAACCAATTATGATTATGAAGTGCAGTATTCTGTTGCAGGGACAGATCAATGGCTGATACTCCCACTATACAGCAATCAAATAACAGGCCTGTTGCCAGGCACTACCTATGATTTGCGTATTCGGGGGAATTGCACCAACCGTGTAGAATTTAAGTATAGGCAGTTCACTACAATATGTCCCCAATTCTCAAATATATATGTTATCAATCTAGTATATAATAAGGCTGAGGTGAGATGGTCAACCAACTATGCGGGCAATGTTGTTCTAGAATACAGTGCAGATAATGTTAACTGGATTTTAATCGATGAGAGTCTAACGATGTCCCCACTTATTCCCGCGAAGCAATATTTTGTGAGAGGTAAGATGGTATGTAGCGATAGTAATTCTGATTTTAAGTACACCTCGTTCACTACACCATGTCCAAAAGTTTCAATGCTGAGTGTTAGTATGATTACACCATTCAGTGCCAGAATAGATTGGTTGGATGAATCGAACACCAGTAATTATATAGTATCGTATTCTCTGAAATCGGGTGGATCACTAACAACTGTAGAAACGAGTTCAACTTTCCTTAATCTGGATGGTTTGAAAGTAGGAGCGGAATATTTTGTGAAGGTCGCTCCTCAATGTACAAACGAAAAGAATTTCATCTCTACAACTTTTAATACCGTATGTTATGTTCCCTTTGATTTTTTGGCAAATGAAATAACACACACCTCTGCTGAATTATCATGGAGTGATAACTTTAGTGGTCTACCTTATTTTATTGATTATACCCTTTCGGGAAGTGGTGTCTGGAAAACATCGGAGACTGCTTTACCTTCCTTTTCATTATCAGAATTAAGACCAGGAACCCAATATGAAGCGAGGGTTCACATTACCTGCTTAAATGAAACGGCCCCTTATGTTTCACTGATCTTTGAAACCAAGTTGTATGAAGAAACAACATTTTTCCCCAACCCAACAGACGGTAAAGTAACAATTCATCCATCCAAAAATTTGATCGGAAAGCATTACAGTATTCATGATAATACAGGACGAAAGGTTGCTGATGCTGAGCTTCTTAATTATACAATAGACTTAACCTACTTTGCCGCTGGTCTGTATACTTTGAAAATAGAGGGTGAAAGAATTATTAAAATCGTTAGGCAATAAAGTAATTGTTAGTTAATCTCTTCATGATGGATCTTGGTTATTCCCATATTAATTTGAGTTAAATCAATTGGTCCGGCCTGACTAAAATGCTGCTTGAAACTAAATTCCTTAGTATTTAACAAACTAATTAAATTAGTTATGTATGTTTGTTAACACGAGTCTTTAATTGTGTTAAGAATGGAACAGAAACTGAAGTTCTTCTTAACATAAAGTCATCTATGGTTAAATCATAATGAGAAGACCTTCAATGATAATTTGATAACTTGTAATGGTCTCAATTTTTGAACTGATTTTTTAAACGTAATGAATATGAATACTCAAAACTCAACTTTTTTAACTGAACAAAATGAAACGATTGACATTGTTGATGTGATTCGGAAGCTTCGAAATGATTTAATCAAGGATTTTCTGGATGAACGAACCATGATTGCTTACCTATCCGCTCAGTATAAGATCATGGAAATTTCGAGCATTAAAATTGAGTTTATTAAAGGTGACTTAAAAAAATTACTGATTGCCCCGGTTGACTTACAATGGTACTATCCAATTCTTCAGGATTTTAAAACCACAGGAAGCGCTGCTTTATCTGAAGGAAATGAGAAACTCTTTTATAAAGAGATTGAAAATATTTTGAAGAAGTACATTTACGCTTAACGTGTTAGCACCACCGAAGATACTGTTATAAGTAATGGGTTAAGTGATTTTTCTTTACTGTATTATTTGACCGGTCTGTATATGATCGATTCGTTAAAGAAAATGCTTTAACTTGCTGTCATGAAAATACGTGTCAACTCTCTTATTCTATTCTTTGTATTCATTTTTGTTTGCGCAAATGCTGAAGATGGCTATCGACTTTGGTTACGGTATGATCGCATTAGTAATACACAACTACTTAAAGCGTATCAGCAATCCATTAAAAGCTATCACCTCGATGGAGCCTCACCAACGCACCTTGCCATTGATGCAGAATTAAAAAAAGCATTATCCGGATTGCTTGACAAAAACATAACAGCCACCAATGCTGTTGAGCAAAGCTCTGTCGTGGTCGCATTAATATCATCCCCACATCTATCATCGTTCAACAAGAAATCAGCAGTAACTTCTTTAAATGATGAGGGCTTTGGGATTTTCACCGCCATTGTTGAAGGAAAAAAAGTTACGCTCATCACCGCCAACAAGCCTGTCGGATTATTATATGGAGCGTTTCATTTTATCAGATTACTTCAAACACAGCAGTCCATCAGCAATCTTGAAATTGTAAGTGCTCCAAAAATAAACATACGCATGCTCAATCATTGGGATAATCTCGACAGAACAGTTGAACGTGGTTATGCAGGTTTTTCATTATGGGATTGGCACAAGCTCCCGGATTACCTTGATCCGCGCTATACAGATTACGCTCGGGCAAATGCCTCTATTGGAATCAATGGAACTGTTCTTACAAATGTTAATGCCAATGCTTTGATACTGCGTGAAGACTATTTGAAGAAAGTTGCCGCGCTTGCAGATTTATTCAGACCGTATGGTATAAAAGTGTACCTCACCGCTCGCTTTAGCGCACCAATAGAAATGGGTGGATTGAAAACAGCGGATCCACTAAATGAAGATGTTAAAAAATGGTGGAATGAAAAGACAGCAGAAATTTATAAAGTCATTCCTGACTTTGGAGGTTTTTTGGTTAAAGCAAATTCAGAAGGACAACCTGGTCCGCAAAACTATGGCCGATCGCATGCCGATGGTGCAAACATGCTGGCCGATGCAGTAAAACCGTTTGGCGGCATTGTGATGTGGCGCGCTTTTGTATACGACAATGAAGTTCCGGATGATCGTGCCAAGCAAGCATACAATGAATTCAAAATCCTTGACGGAACATTTCGCGATAACGTTTTGATTCAAGTAAAAAATGGTGCGATTGATTTTCAACCTCGTGAACCCTTTCATCCCTTATTTGGTGCTATGCCCAAGACTCCAATCATGATGGAGTTTCAGGTGACACAAGAATACCTTGGCTTCGCTACTCATCTTGTTTTTCTTCCTTCGTTATTCAAAGAATGTTTGGAAAGCAATACGCATACGAGTGAAAATGCTACTGTGGCAAGAGTCGTTGATGGTTCTGTTGATCATCACAAACTTACAGGTATGGCGGGCGTAGCAAACATCGGTAATGATCGAAACTGGTGCGGACATCCTTTTGGTCAGTCCAATTGGTATGGCTTAGGAAGATTAGCGTGGAACCATGAACTTACCCCCGAACAAATTTCAGAGGAATGGATTCGTCTTACCTTTTCGAATGATAAGAATGTGATTGCTCCGCTGCAAAACATGATGCTGAGTTCACACCAGGCAGTTGTAAATTATATGACGCCATTGGGGCTTCATCACATGATGGGATACAGTCACCACTACGGACCGGGACCATGGATCAACAAAGGGCGTGCAGATTGGACATCCGTTTATTATCACAAAGCAGACAGTGCAGGTATAGGATTTAATCGCACCATAACCGGAAGTAATGCACTGGCTCAATATTCAAAACCTGTGAACGAACAATGGACATCGCTTGAGACTTGCCCCGATATGTATCTGTTGTGGTTTCATCATTTACCCTGGACTCATAAAATGAAATCGGGAAACATATTGTGGGATGAAATCGCTTTATCATATCAGACGGGTGTTAACTCCGTTCGCTCGATGCAAAAAAACTGGAGCACTGTAAAAGATAAAGTTGACACAGAACGATATAATATGGTAAAAGACTTTCTGAGCATTCAGGAAAAAGAAGCAGCATGGTGGCGTGATGCTTGTCTATCCTATTTCCAATCTTACTCTCACTTACCTATACCAGCAGGTGTTGAAAAACCACCCCATACACTAGAATACTATGAGGAATTATCATTTCCTTATGCTCCAGGTATTCGACCGAAGTGGTAGTCATACTAAACCTGAAATATCTTGGTAAGAAAACATCAGGGCATCTCTAAAAACCTCGGCTTATCTTTCCCAAGCGGAGAAGGGAAGATATGAGGCTAATAAGAAAAGTGTTTTTAGAGATGCCCGTTAAGCTACTTTTTTCCTTCTATTGATGAGGGAAATAAGTTTGCCAATGCTAAGGCCTTGAACCATGATGGAGAAAACAACTATATAATAGGTAGCCGATAAAAAAAGATTTTGATTCAGATGTGGATCAATAGTTAATGCAAGTGCTACTGAAACTCCGCCACGCAAACCACCCCATACCATTACGGCCATGGTCTTTGCATCGAACCGTCCAATATTCGGAATAATCTTCATCGGTATCCAGATTGACAGGTACCGACTTAGTAATACGATTGCGATACTTGAACATCCCATGATCCAGTATTGATGAATATCAGGAATCAGTAATAGTTCAAGACCAATGA
>ENA-UOWO01001403-UOWO01001403.1-activated-sludge-metagenome-genome-assembly--contig:-NODE-1403-length-32076-cov-7.154680_pt1 | contig 32076 bp, 22 predicted proteins | sample MGYA00238148_ERZ761564 | MGnify/ENA primary metagenome ERZ761564 (study PRJEB28885, sample SAMN05720194) | activated sludge metagenome | isolation source: Anaerobic digester | place: USA...
CGGGAGGCGTTCGCCGCCCGCGAGATGCTCCGGCGCATCTCCGGCCATCAGGCGCCCCGCCGGCCCGTCGTCAAATGGCTGATGATGATTCTCGGCCTGGCTCTGCTGGGAATCGGCCTTGCACGCCCCACCGGCGGCTCGTTCGAGGAGGCCGTCTCGGGGCGCGGCATGGATGTCGTCGTGGCGCTCGACGTTTCGACCTCGATGAAAGCCCCGGATATCGACGGGAACAGCCGGCTCGATGTCGCCAAGGCTCTGATCCAGCGGCTGCTGGGTGCCCTCGGCAACGACCGCGTCGGCCTCGTCGCCTTTGCCGGGGACACGATGGTCCAGTGCCCGCTGACCCCCGACAAGGGCACGTTCCTCACCTTCCTTCAGCGCGTCGATCCGGCCATGCTGACCGTCCAGGGCACGAACCTGGCCGCGGCCGTCGAGACGGCCCTCGACCGGTTCGATTACACGGCCTCCCGCACCCGTGTCATCGTCCTCGTCTCGGACGGCGAGGATCGCGATCCCAAGCGGGTTGATCGTGCCGTCGCCGATGCAGGCCGCCGCGGCATCCCCGTGTACACGGTGGGCATCGGCAGTCTCGAGGGGAGCTACCTGCCGGAAGGCCGGGATGTCTGGGGCCGGCTGATCTACAAAACCTTCAAGGGAGAGCGGGTCGTCACGAAACTCGACGACACGATGTTGCGTCGGATCGCCCGGGACAGCCGCGGGGCGTATTTCCGGGCGCAGGACGTCTCGAGTGCGCGCAGCGTGGCTGCCGCGCTCGAATCCCTGCCGCGCACGAGCATCCATCAGGGTTCCCAGACCGTCACCCGTGAACTGTTCCAGTGGCCGGTTCTCCTGGCGTTTCTACTGCTGCTGGTCGAGTGGATGGTGTCCGAACGGATCCCCTACGAACGCGAAAAAGACCACTGGTTGAAACGGCTATGACATCCGTCATCAAAAACATCTGTGTATATATAGTAGTCGCTCTTGCCTTTGTGCCGGCGGGAAGCGCCCTCGCCTCGGTTTCCGGCGAGGTCGATGCCGGGCTTCGGGCGCTTGGGGCCGGGAGGCTCGAGGAGGCCGAAGCAGCGCTCCAGCGGGCCAGATTCGCCGCGCCCGACGATCCCCGGATCCTCTACGATCTGGGCATCGTCGCCTTCCACGCCCGCCGCTACGATGAAGCCGCAGGCCTGTTCCGCCGGACGGCATCCAGCACGGCTGCCGCCCCGAAGCTCGTCGGGGACGCCCTGCACAATCTCGGGAACGCGGCGTTCCACGCCGGGCGGTTTGCCGATGCCGTCGACGCCTACCAGGCCGCCCTCGCCCAGAGGGAGGAGCCGGACACCCGGTACAATCTCGAACAGGCGCAAAAACGCCTTGCCGAGGCGCAGGCCGCCGAGTCGGCCCGGCAAGAACCTCAACAGGATCAACAGGGACAGCAGGGGCAGCAGGACCAGCAGAGCCAACAGGGCAAACAGGGACAACAGGGCCAGCAAGACCAACAAGGCAAGCAAGACCAGCAGGGTCAGCAAGGACAGCAAGGGCAGGAAGGCCAGCAAGGCGGGCAGAATCAGCAGGGCGAAAAGAGCGGGAATCAGGAGGCGGGATCGCCTGGGGAACAACGACAGTCAGGGGAAGAAAAGACCTCCGGTCAGTCCCGGGAAAACGGCAGCAACGCTTCCCAGACAGCATCTGCTGAAAATCAGCCTCCCGTAGCATCCGGGACGGCCTCCGACACCTCGCGGCCGTTGTTCGCGACGGCCTCCGCCGAGCTGCCGAAGGAGGGAACGGCCTCGGATTCGACTCCCTGGAGCGGTCAGGATGCGAAGCTCCGCGATGTCGAAATGTGGAAGAATGCCCCCGGGCACAAGAACATTCCCGATGAATCCGAGCGCGCGCGCGCCCTGCGGAACCGAAAGCTGAACCCCTACCAGGTGGAGCGGATCCTCCGACAGATGGAGGAGCGGGAGCGGGACATCCAGTTGCGGTATCGACGCGATCCCCAGAGCAACGACATCGACGATCCCTTCGCCGATCCGTTTTTCATGGACCCCGAGCGGATGCGCGAGTTCATGGAGGGTCGCAGAGGCGGTCGCAGGCAGACCGAGCCCGATACCCCCGACTGGTGACAGCCCGGAACGGGGCAGGCGCGAACGAAAGAGCGATTCCCGAGATCCCCTTCGCCCGGCGTCGCGAATCTTGACAGGCTTTCGGCCCCCCCCCTATAATGACACGGTACGATACTCATCAGATCAGGAGCCGCAGCATGCGAAGCCCCATCCATCCCGAGGGTTTTTTCCTCGGCGCCGCGTTATCCCTCCTTGCATGCGTCGCCTCGCGCTTCTCGCGCATTCTTGGCTGGACGGCCGGGCTGCTTGCGGCATTCACCCTCTACTTCTTCCGTGATCCCGAGCGCGAGATCCCCCAGGGCGAGGGGCTGCTCGTCTCTCCGGCCGATGGCACCGTCGTTGGTGTCGATGAGGTGGAGAAAGCCCCCTTCCTCGACGGGCCGGCAAAACGGGTCAGTATATTTCTTTCGATATTCAATGTCCACATCAACCGCGCCCCGATCGAGGGAAAGGTTGCCTACCGGCAGTACAATCCCGGCAAGTTCCTGCCGGCCAACTGCGACAAATGCTCCCTCGACAACGAACAGAACGCGATCGGTATCGAGGACGGGGGATACCGTGTCCTGGTGCGGCAGATCGCCGGCATCATCGCCCGCCGCATCCTGTGCTGGGTCAATCCCGGCGACACCGTCACCCGGGGAGAACGCTTCGGCCTGATCCGGTTCGGATCCCGCACCGAGCTTCTCATGCCGGTTTCGGCGGTGATCCTGGTGAAGCCCGGCGACAAGGTCAAGGGAGGAGAAACCGTCATTGCCCGACGCTCCTGAGGTGAAACAGGCTCCAGAATCCGCCGCGCCGGCCACCCCGAATCAGGGTGTCCCGGATTTTCCCACCAGTCAGAGCCGCGCATTCCGGCATCTGTCGATTCTTCCGAACGTTTTCACCTCTCTCAACCTGTTCTGCGGGTATCTGTCGATCCTTTCCACCTCCCGTGAGGAGTATCTCGTGGCGGGCTGGCTCATCGTCCTCGCCATGATCTGCGACATCCTCGACGGCCGGATCGCCCGGTTCACCTCGGTCACATCCCGGTTCGGGGCCGAACTCGATTCGCTGGCCGATCTGGTCAGCTTCGGCGTGGCGCCCGCCTTCCTCGTGTTCAACCGGTATCTCGGCGATCATGCGCTCGTGGGGCTGCTGGCGACGTCGGTCTTCGTGCTCTGCGGCGCCCTGCGGCTGGCCCGGTTCAACATCACGCCGCCGAGCGACCGCGACGTGTTCACGGGGCTGCCGATCCCGGCCGGCGCGGGCATTCTCTGCACGCTGACGATTTTCGAAATGCAGTTCTTCCCCTTCTTCCGGATTCCCGACATAGCCATTCCCTTCGTCGTCGTTCTGACGGGGTTTTTGATGGTGAGCACGGTCGAGTATCCGGCGATGAAGAAGTCGAAGAAAACGTCGGCGTTCCGGCGCCTGCTTGCCTTCGTGTTCATCATCGCCCTGATCACGATGCCCGCGCTCACCCTGTTCCTCTACTCGTGGGGGTTCGCCTCCTACGGGCTGTTCATGTGGGCCTTCCGACGCATCTTCTCCCTTTTCCGTGGGAAGCAGCCGCCGTCGGAACCGGTTTCGCACGCTTCCTGATCCCCCGCGCGGTTTCCCTCTTCCACCCGGCGTCCGCCTGCGTTCGCGAAACCGGCTCGCGGCACCGTCGCGCGCGGTGATCCCCGGTGATGAGGGGCGGCGATCTTTTCCCCTGAACGAACGAGGCACGGAACGGTGAAACGTCCCGTGCCTCGTATGCGGTCGAGGGATTACGCGGGTTCTGTCGACCCGCTTCCGTTGGTCAGGGCTTGGCGGATACGATCTCGACGCCGGTCAGCATCGGCAGGCCGTTCTCGTCGTTATCGACCGTTCCCTTGATCTGCAGGATGGTGCCGCGGGGATACAGCTTGGGAAGCCGGTCGAGCGTGATCGCGCCGGTCGGGTCGGCGAGCAGGTAGAAGCGGCGGCCGCGCTGGTCGAACCCTTTCGCGAGAACGCCGAGCAGTCCGATGGTGCGGCCTTTCATGCCGATCGGATCGAACAGGATCTGGGAGACGGCGATCATCGGCTCGGGTTCGGTGACGAGGGGGGCCGCTTCGCTGACAACGATGAACGGCTTTCCCTCGGGGGTGATCCGGACCTGGCCGAGGAGGCTGATGCGGGTGCCGTGGGCCGCCGGATCGCTGGGGCGGAGGCCTTCGGGCATCCGGCCGGTGCAGTAGATGTTCGAACCGTCATCCCCCCGCACGATCCAGTCGGAGCGGGTCGCCGGAGGGGCGCCGATGTCCTGGTCGGCTTTCCAGCCGAGGAAGGTGGCTTTGAGGGAGATGAACGACTCCTTGAACGCGCCGGGATCCTGGACGATCTTGTCGACGGCCGTGAACACCGTGTTCCCGCGAAGGTCGGGCGAAGGCTCGACGGCGAACGCGGGGGCGGCGCAGGCAAGGGCGGCGGCGAGGCAGAAACCGAAGATGCGTGAACGTGTACTCATGACTCCATCCTCCCGAGGTTGGCATATTTTTGCTTGATCGCGGCGCACAGGGCGGGCAGATCCACCATCTCTCTGCGGCCCTTCTTTCGGAGGGCGTCGATCGAGGGTTTGTGGGCGCCGAACAGGAGCCCCTCGTGCTTCGTGACAAAGGCCTGGTCGGTGGCGAGCTCCTCCGGCGTGATGACACCGGGGATTCCCTGGCCGCTCTGGCTCTCGACGAACGACTCGGCGGCCGTGACGAACACGATGAGATCATCGAGGAACCCGATGTTCGGCACGTTGTCGGGCACGAGATCCTGTTCTTCGGCGAGATACAGGAAGGTGCCGATCAGCACTTCGCGCCGGTCCTGCGGGAGATGCGAGAATTTGGCGTATCTCAAAAACCTGTTGATATATTTGACAAGAATTTCTTCGACCTGGGTCTGAAGGGTTGGTTTCGAACTCACGATCCGGATCCTCCGTTTCTCTCGTGCGAGTCGGTTCTGGGCGAAAATCAGGGTTTGTCCGCTGCCGTGGGGGCAAGGCGGGCATACTGGAGTCTGAGACTCATCAACTGGGCGTCGATATCCTGTTCGACGCCCGGCATGCCCCAGCGGCCGCGCATCTGCTCTGCCGTCGCGGTCAGAAGATCGATCGCGATCTGGGTCTGATCGAGGTCGCGTTCGCGGCGGCCCGTTTCGGGATTGGGGATCATCCCCATCGTGACGAACGCTTTCTGCAGCAGGATCTCCATCATGAAGCCGGCGGTCTCGACGACGTGCATAGAGACGAGCGAGGGACCGCGCATGCCGCCGCGGGCGGGGCGGGGCTGGCCGGCACCGCGCGGGGGGGGCTCCGGGGACGCGGCATCGTCGGATATCTCCTCGTCGGAGAGTTCGCTGGCGTCGGATGAATTCATGACCGGAGCTGCAGGTCGGGGTGGGGCGGGCGGCGCGGAGGCGGGTCGGGCCGGGGTCGGCTGCTTCGCCGCGGGCGCAGCGGGCTGGGGCGCCGGCTTCTCCTCGGTGTCTTCCAGGTATGCGGCGCGACGGTCCGCGATCTTGATGACGGATGAATCGTCCATGCTGAGCCTCCTCGGTGGGGCAACGGGAACACGTGATGAGAACGCCCCGAGTCTACCACAGGGGATGGGATCCCCACAACCGCGGATCCTTTTGACATCGCCAGCCCGGGGCGCTAAAATCCGTTTTGCCCCATCATGGGTGACAGGAGATACGATGACGGACATCCCACAGATCCAGAAGCCGCAGACATTCCGGCCGCGCCCTGCCGCTCCCGCCGCACCAGCCGCTTCCGCCGTGCCGGCGACGCCGGCCACGGCCCCTTCACAGCCCAAGCCCGATGCGGACGTGTCCGGGACATCCGTGTATCGTGAACTCGACGTGCTGATCCGGGCGAAGTATCCGATCATCTATCTGGTCACGCACGAAGAGGAGCGGGTCGAGGATCTGCTGATCCGGCTGGCGCGGTCGCAGAATAAGGCCTGCTACAGCTGGTCCAGCACGCGCGGCCTGCTTCCCACCGGCACCGACCTCCAGTCCCGGAAAAAGGTTTCGGAAATGACCCGGGATCCGATGTCGGCCCTCGATGCCGTCATGGAGAACCTCGAAAACGCCTTTTTCATCTTCAAGGATTTTCACAGCTTTCTCGAAAACGACACGGTGATCCGGCGCCGGGTGCGGGAACTCGCCTCGTTCCTGCGTGACAGTCCGCGAACCCTGTTCTTCGTTTCGCCGACCCTGTATGTGCCGTGCGAACTGGAAAAAGAGATCACGGTCATCGAGTTCGGCTACCCGACGGCCGGCGAGCTGAATCAGAAGCTCGACGAGATGATCGCCCTCGTGAAGGAAAACCCGCGCGTACGGATCGATCTGGGCCCCGAGGATCGGGAGAAGCTGATCAAGGCCTGTTCCGGCCTCACCCTGCGCGAGGTCGAGAACGTGCTGTCGAAGACGCTGATCTCGCGTCTCAAGCTCGACAGCGGCGATCTGAGCGCGATCCTTCAGGAGAAAGAGCAGATCATCCGCAAGAGCGGCATTCTCGAATACTACTCGGCCACCACCGAGTTCGGGAATGTCGGCGGGCTGGAGAATCTCAAATCCTGGCTGCAGAAGCGTTCCGAGGCGTTCACCGAGCGCGCGCGGGCGTTCGGCTGCACCCCGCCCAAGGGCATCCTGCTGCTCGGCGTCCAGGGCTGCGGCAAGTCGCTCGTCGCCAAGGCCGTCAGCAGCCTCTGGAACGTCCCCCTGCTGCGTCTCGACATGGGCCGGATCTTTTCGGGCCTCGTCGGTTCCAGCGAGGAGAACGTGCGGCGCGCGATCCGGACGGCCGAGTCGGTGGCCCCCGCGATCCTCTGGATCGACGAGATCGAGAAGGCCTTTTCGGGCGTCCAGTCGTCGGGTTCGACCGACAGCGGCGTGACGAGCCGGGTGTTCGGCACCTTCATCACCTGGCTGCAGGAGAAGACCTCGCCCGTCTTCGTCATCGCCACCTCGAACCGGATCCGGGATCTGCCCCCCGAACTGTTCCGCAAGGGCCGGTTCGACGACATCTTCTTCGTCGATCTGCCCCAGGCCGAGGAGCGCGAGGCGATCTTCGGCATCCATCTCCGCAAGAAGAAGCGCGATCCGGGCGCCTTCGATCTGAAGCTGCTCGCACGCAAGACCGACGGCTTCTCGGGCTCGGAGATCGAAGAGGCAATATCATCTGCTATATATGAAGCGTTCCACCAGGGCCGCGAGCTCGATACCGAGTGCATCGCCGCGGCCATTTCCGAAACGTATCCGTTGTCTCGGACGATGCGGGAGGAGATCGACGAACTGCGTCGCTGGGCGACGGAACGCGCGCGGCCGGCCTCGACGAGCCGGACAGGCACGACGGCGGCCGGGACGCACCGGGCGCTGGAAATCGGCTGAGGGAGGGTCATCATGTCGGCAGTGGTTCTGATGGTTCCGGCCATGGCGAGCGGACCGGTGTTTGCGGCCGCCGTCGCGGTCGCCGGGGCGGCGATCGGATTGAAAACGGTCGCAGCCCTGATGGACAGGACGGGGAACGCGGTGACGACGCAGAACGCGGCGGGGGTCGACGTCCAGGTGCCGAACGCCCACGCGCTGGCCGCATCGGTGGACGAGGGCGACATCCTGCCCCTCGAAGGCAACGGCTTCCGGGTCACCTTTTCGAAGGACGGCCGCGGCAACTGCTCGATGCGCGTCGAGGGCCAGGGCAAGACCGACGCCGAGCTCGAAGCCCTCGGACGCGAGCTGATCAACCGCGCGGCCCAGCAGTATGCCTACCAGAAACTGAGTGCCGAGCTGAAGAAAAAGGGCTACAACCTCGTCCAGGAAAAGGTCGAGGAGGACAAGACGATCCGCCTGACGGTGCGGCGCTGGAAGTGATGAACACGAGGAGCCCGCACGCGTGAGCCGATTCAAATGGCTCGAATTCGACAAGCCGAATGCCGTGCCGCCCACGGCGGGTCCTGCCACGCCGGGAGCCGATGCCGATGCCGTGGCGGGCGTCGACATGACGGATGCGCGCCAGGTGCTGAAGCTGGCCGACGACGCCTACCGGCTGCTCGAGTATGAGAAGGCGCTGCGGCTGTATTCCAAAAGTTTGAATATCGATCCGAATATCGAAGAGGCATGGGCGGGCCAGCTTCGATGTCTGCTCGATCTCCACGAGAATCCCGAGGCGCTCACCTGGGCGGTGAAGGCGCAGAAGCTCTTTCCCAAGAATCCCGACATCCAGTCGGCACGCGCACTTGCCCTTGCGCGGCAGGGCAAACTGACGGACGCGATCGCCTTTTCCGACGGGGCGATGCGGTACGACCGTCACGGCTGGTTCACCTGGGTGGCGCGCGGAGAGATCCTCGCCCTGGCTGGCTCGGGAAATGCCGAATTCTGCATGGTGAAAGCCATGGAAGGAATCCGGGGCGCGGACTGGCTGATCACCCTGAAGATCGGCCAGGCCTACGCCGCGGCCGGTCTGACCGAAAAGGCGCTTCCGTTGTACCGGAAAGTCCTCGCGGTGCAGGCCGACCTCGCCGAGGTGTGGTACGAGCTTGCCCGGCTCCAGCTCGAACTCGCCAGTGTCGCCGATGCGCGCGACTCGATCGGGCGGGCGCTGCGGCTGAGGCCCGACAACCGGGTGTATCTCGAGTTCCAGGGCAAGGCCCTGCGGGTCGGTCCGGCGGATCAGGTGTTGATCTGGCTGAAGAATTTCACGAAGAGGTGGTTCGGTAGATGACGAAAAAGGAAGAGATCACGGTCACGATCCGTCCCGATGGACAGGTGGAGCTCCACCTCGAAGGGTTCGGCAAGGCGTGCGACGACGTGGCAAAAGAGCTTCAGCAGCTTCTGAACGCCCGGGTCGAGAAAAAACAATTCACTTCGGAATATTATTCGGCCCCCGTCAAGAATCAGGCGACGACACGGAACCGCTGATGCGGGGAAACTGGCGGATGACCCCGCCGGCGTGATACCATACTTCCCCCCGACGGCCGTCGGCCCCGGGAAATACAACCGGACTGCCTGGAGAACGCCATGATCGGACAGACCTCGATGCACGGCCTGCTGCGAATCTGCCTCGAACGAGGGGCCTCGGATCTGCACCTGTCCGTCGGGCTGCCCCCGGCCGCGCGCGTGCACGGCGAGATCGTCACGCTGCCGTTCGACAATCTCGACCCCGAGTCATGCAAGGCACTCGTGCTCTCGATCCTGAACGACGAGCAGGTCGAGAAGTTCGATCAGGAGTGGGAACTCGACTTTTCCATCGATGTCACGGGCATCGGTCGCTGCCGCGTCAACGTGTTCCGCGAACGGGGATTCATCGAGGCCTCGCTGCGTATCGTCACCCCGCAGATCAAGACGCTCGAGGAGCTCGGCCTGTCCGAGACGGCCGTCGAGCTGACCCGCCGGCCCAACGGGATGCTGCTGGTCACCGGCCCCACCGGCGTCGGCAAGACCACCACGTTCAACTCGATCCTCGACCAGATCAACCGCGAGCGGCGGTGCCGCATCATCACGATCGAGGATCCCATCGAGTATATTCATCGCCATAAAAAGTCGATCGTCCTCCAGCGCGAGGTGCACAGCGACACGAAATCCTTCGCGACCGCCCTGCGCCACATCCTCCGGCAGGACCCCGACATCATCGGGATCGGGGAGATGCGCGATCTCGAGACGATCTCGACGGCGATCACCGCTGCGGAAACCGGCCACCTCGTCGTGGCGACGCTGCACACCAGCGACGCCCAGCAGACGATCGACCGCATCGTCGACGTGTTTCCCCCGTTCCAGCACGAGCAGATCCGCGTCCAGCTCGCCAATTCCCTCCAGGGAATCATCTCCCAGCAACTGCTCCCGACCATCGACAAGACCGGCCGGGTTCTCGCCTACGAACTGCTGGTCGCCACGCCGGCCGTCCGGAGGCTCATCCGGGAGAACAAGATCCCCCAGATCGACACGTTCATCCAGACCGGCAGCGAGTTCGGCATGATCTCGATGGACCGCAGCCTCAAGGCCCTGTACCAGCAGGGTCGCATCGCATACGACGTCGCCCTGTCGAAAGTGAAGAACCCCGCGGCGTTCAAGGAGCTCTGATTCGATGCCCAGACCGGCCTTTCCCCTCCAGGACCAGCTTCGCGGCTTTTCCCGCGCCCTCTTCTCCACCTGGCTGTACCATCGCCGGTTCAACATCCTGTTCGATGCCGGCGAGGGGATCGCGACGGCGCTGCTCAACCGTGTCTTCGGGATCCGCAAGATCTTCCTTTCGCACGGCCATGCCGACCATATCGCGGGTCTGATCAACCTCGTCAATATTCGCAATCTCGGGGCGGGCGACCAGACCGCGACCCTCGAGATCCATTATCCGAAAAACAATATGCTGATCGATATCGTTCGTCAGTATCTTGCCCAGACCCAGCACGAGCTCTCGTTCGATCTCGTCTGGAAGCCGATCGACGCCGACGAGCGGATCGATTTCGAGGAGGGCCGCGGAAAGACCTTCATCCGCACCTTCCGCACCCAGCACTCGCACAAGCAGCTCAGCCTGGGCTTCAACATCGTCGAGATGCGTCGCCGGCTGCGCCCCGAATACGAGGGTCTGCCCCAGAACGAGATCAATGCCGCGATCCTCCGGCTTGGCAAAGAGGCGGTCGCCGAGAATGTCGAGCAGATCATCTTCACCTACGGCGGCGATTCCCGACCGATCAACCCAGATCTGGTGCGCAACAGCCTGTTTCTGTGCCACGAAAGCACCTATCTGCGGATCGACGACGACGAACGGAATTTCCAGCAGCACTCGGTTCTTGACGACGTCCTGCGCACCGCGAAGGATGCCGGGGTTGCTACGCTGCTGCTGTTCCACGTGTCCCTGCGGTACACCCATGAAGAGATCCGGGAAACCGTTGCCGATGCCGTCCGGAGGATCGAGCCGGGCTGCCGGGTCCTGATCCTGCACGGCGACCGGTTCATCGACCCGCTCGAGCCGGGAAACGGCCGTCGCGCTGCACGGAAAGCCAGCGATGCAGAGGAAGATGAGGAGTCCGAATCATGACCCTGTCGTCCAAGATTCTCGTCGTCGATGATGAACACAGTGTCCGGTGGGCCTTCGAAAAGGCCCTGAAAAAGGCCGGATACGACGTGTTTCTCGCCGAGACCGGCGCCCGCGGCCTCGCCATCTTCGAGCAGGTCCACCCCGACCTGACCCTGCTCGACATCCGCATGCCGGAGATGGACGGGCTCCAGGTGCTCAAGAAGATCCGGGAATCCCATCCGGATGCCCAGGTGATCGTCATGACCGCCTACACCGACATGGAGACGACGGTCTCGGCGATGAAGCTCGGGGCCTACGACTTCCTCAGCAAGCCGTTCAATATCGACGAGTGTCTTTTGCTCATCGGTCGCGGCCTGAACGCGCGCACGATCAAGGCCGCGGCGCTTCCCGAAACCGATCCGGCCAAGACCGGCGGTCTCAAGGGAAACAGTCCCCCGATGCAGGAAGTCTACAAGCTGATCGGCAAGGTCTCGGCCGAGGACGTGACGGTCCTCGTGACGGGCGAGTCGGGCTCGGGCAAGGAGCTCGTGGCCCAGGCCATCCATTACAACTCGAACCGCGCCTCGAAGCCGTTCTGGGCGATCAACTGCACGGCGATCACCGAGTCGCTGATGGAGGCCGAACTGTTCGGATACGAGAAGGGCGCCTTCACGGGAGCGAACACCTCGAAGCCGGGCGTGTTCGAGCTCGCCCAGGGCGGCACGCTGTTCCTCGACGAGATCGGCGACATGAGCCTCGAGATGCAGGCGCAGCTTCTGCGCGTGCTCGAGGAGCGGCAGATCGTGCGCGTGGGCGGCAACAAGCGCATCAAGGTCGACGTCCGGATCATCGCCGCCACCAACAAGGATCTGCGCAAGGCGATCCAGGAGAGCCGGTTCCGCGAGGATCTGTATCACCGCGTGAAGGTCATCGAGATCCATCTGCCCCCGCTGCGCTCGCGGCCCGAAGACATCCCGCTGCTCGCCAGCTACTTCTGCTCCCAGCTCGCTGCGCAACGCAAGGGGCTGCCGAAAAGCATTTCGGACGAAGCCCTCGCGGTGCTGACCGCCCACGCCTGGCCGGGGAACGTGCGGGAGCTGCGCAACGCGATCGAACAGTCCTACACGCTGAGCCGTGACCAGATCATCCTGGCCGAGCATCTGCCGATCGAAGTCCGGCAGGGTGTCGGGAGCGCCGCGGCGCTTCATGTCGCCCCGCCGGCCATTGCGCCGGCACCGGTCGGAAGCCAGGCGCCCGCAGCCCCCGTGGCCCCCGCCGAGCCGCTTGCTCCCGCCGCACCGCATGCTGGCGTCGTGATCGGGGGTGTTGCCCCCGCCGAGACCGTCGAACAGCATATCCGCAACTTCGTCACCCAGTGCCTCCGCGAGAACATCGCCGGCTGTGCCCATGACCGCCTGATGGATGCCGTCGAGCGCGAACTGCTGCTCCAGGCGCTGGGCATGTTCAAGGCGAACCAGGTCCAGACCGCGAACTACCTCGGCATTACCCGGAACACGCTGCGGGCCAAGATCGAGAAGTATGGCCTCTGATCCCCGTCTGGGCTTCCTCTGCGGGATCGGTTGGGAACAGCCCCTGATCGACGAGCTTCTCTCCGCGGCCCCGGCCTGCGAGGCATCGACCGTCGCCCCCGGCCTCGTCACCGCCCGGCCGCTTCCGGCGCTTCTGCGCACCGATACGATCTTCGCCCGGAATCGCCTTCCCGAGATCGTGTGCATCCGCGCCGATGGGGCCAGAGAGCTGGCGCAGGGAGCAGGCGAGGCGGCCGACGCTCTGCTCGACACCCTTCCGCATCCCTGGACCGCCCAGTTCTCCACACCCGACCTCTGGACCTGCGACTCCGACACGTATGCCGGCCTCCATGCCCGTGCCGGCCTCGTCGCGGAGCTGTTCGAGGAGCGGATGCGCCGGTTCCGGAAGCGGGCGTTCGAGCGGTTTCGGCCGTGGCAGGATATCGCGGAGAACGGGCAGGGCATCGTCGTGACCGGGGTGCTCACGCGCCGAGACGAGCTCTGGGTCAGCGTCGCCCGTGTCATGCGGGATGCCGCCGGCCTGCTCTTCCCGGCCCCCTGGCCCGGTCCGGATTCCCTGCTGGAACGCGACCCCATGGCTCCCTGCCGGTCGTATTACAAGCTCGAGGAAGCCTGGCTGGAGGCGGGGACCGAGCCCGGCCCGGGCCAGACCTTCGTCGACATCGGCGCGGCCCCGGGAGGCTGGACCTGGTCTGCGCTCAAGCGGGGTGCGAAGGTCGTGGCTGTCGATGCGGCCGACCTCGAATCCCGCATCGCCGCCCATCCGAACTGCGACCACCGGCGCGACAACGGGTACGAGTTCCTGCCCGACCGGCCCGTCGACTGGCTGCTGTGCGACATGATCGTCCGGCCCCTGGCCACCCTGGGCCTCGTCGAGCGCTGGCTCGAGGCGGGTCAGTGCCGGGGCTTCGTCGTCAATCTCAAGTTCCGGGGAAAGGAGCCGGCCTCGATTCTCGCCGCGGTGCGAAGTCTTGCCGACCGGTTCCACCTCGATGGCCTGCGCATCCGGCACCTGTTCCACGACCGGAACGAGATCACGCTGATCAGTCCTCCGCCGGGTCGCGCAGCTCGACCAGCTCGTACAACGAAAAAGCGCGGCTCTTCCCGTCGGGCGTGACCCGCTCGAGGAACTCGATCCGGCCCCGACCCCGCAGCAGCCGCACCGTCGAGGGGGCGAGCAGGATCCCCGTCACCCGCGCGCCTTTCGAGCGGCTTTCGGTGTGTGCCGAGAGAAGCACCGCATCCCCGATGTAAGCGGCATCCAGGCGGCCCGTGCTCGATCCGACCCGACCGGCGATCACCCGGCCGCTCGCAAGCCCGATTCCCGTCTGGATCACGAACTGGCCGGCAACTTCCCGCTCCCGGTTCAGGGCCGCGAGCTCGGTGCGCATCTCGAGAGCCGCCATGCAGGCGCGCACGGCATGATCCCCCGAGCCGTCCTCCTCCCGGAACACGGCCGTCAGGGCATCCCCGATGAACTTGTCGATCCGGCCGCCATGGGCCCGGATGCAGCCCTCCATGCGGGTGAAATAGGCGTTCAGCAGGGCGACGATCTGTTCGGGCGGGTACCGCTCGGACAGCGTCGTGAAATTCCGGATGTCCGAGGTCATGATCGTCGCCTCGACATACTCCCCGCCGGGTTCCAGCATCGCATCATCATCCGAAGCGGCGAGGGCGAGCGCGTCATCCGAGACGAACCGGCTCATCCGCTCTCGTTCACGGATTCCCCCGATCATTCCGTTCAGGGATTCGGCGAAAAATTCGAGTTCATCGCCGCTCTTCACGTCGAGCGTCCAGTCATACCGGCCCGCTGACGTTCGCCGGATGGCCTGGAGGCAGGCTTTCAGCGGCCACCAGAGCAGCGCGGTGGTTCCGAGGGAGGCGCCGAGGAAGAGGAGAAGCGCGATTCCCGCAACGACGATGGTGAGGTGGCCGGCGACGGGGGAGTTCACAGGCTCGGCCAGGGCGGCTCCGATGAAGGGTTTGTCGCGGAAATATCGAGCCGCCATGAGATACGGCTGGCGGTCACCGGAGCGATCGATCCGCAGATCCGTTCGATCCCGCCGGCTGCGCAGCGCCAGATCCCTCAGACGCGGATTGCGGCAGATGTTCGTCGGATAATCCTGGTCGTCGGTGGGGAAATTGTTTTTGCTCGTGAACCGGTAGATGGCCTTTTTCGTGGTGTAGCCCCGGATGCGCTGGACATTGAAGAGTTGCTGCGGGACGCTGCGCTGAAGAAACTCGCGATACCTGGATGCATGCAGTGTCGTGAGCAAAAAGAAGGCATACGGAGGACGCTTGGGATCGCCGTTGGGGGTGATGAAAACGGCCGAAGCACGCTCGAACACCTGAGAGAAGGGAAGCGGCAGCAACGCTCCGGCATTTGTCAGGAGTCGGTTGATGATACGCGGGTCGATCAACGCATCCCCCAACCCCTGGGTCACTTCGACGATCTGGAGCAGTTTGTTCCTGCGCTTCTCGTCAGGCTCATAGACCTGGAGGCTGCCGAGCTTTGAAAGAAGATCGATGGCAAACCCGCGACACAGCTTGAGAAAGACCTCCTGCGATTCGGCGCGGCTGACATTCGTGTCCTCCCTGTTCTGCTCGGAAATGAAGTCCCTGCCGTCCGCCCCAAGGGCGATCGGGTAGGTTTTATACGGGATCCCCGCATTGAAGTCGATCAGCCGCTGGAGACGCTCAGGAGAGAAGGAGCCCCGTTCCCCTTCGAGCCGGCCTCTGGCATCGAGCATATCGAGTTCGAGGAAGCGGTCGAGGCTGAAGAGGGAGAGTTCGCTCTGCTCGAGGCTTTCCTCGAGATCGTCGAGGGAGCGGTTGGCGTGGGCCCAGCCCTGAAGACGCTGATAGGAAGCGAGGCAGAGGATGGTCCCGACCAGCGGGATCCAGATACCCGCCGCAATTGCCATCATGATCTTGCCGCGGATGCTGAGCGGGATGATGCGGTTCCCGGAGGCAAAGCCGACGATGAGGATCGCAGAGACGAAGATCATCAGGAACAATGCCGTTCGCAGAAGGGGGAGGATCGTGCGGAGCGGATGGGCGAAGGCCGTGAGGGGGGCTCCGACGGCGGCCATCGGCAGGCGGCCGGCCCGGATGTGGCGGCTGCCCGGGGGAATAAGGGAGGAGATGTGCTGGGGCAGCAGATCGACGAACCAGAGGTAGCCCGCTTTGGTCAGAAAACGTGGTTTGTTGCTGCCGCCGACGACGGCGAGGGTGCGGCGGAGATCGGGGCGTGTCACCTGGGAACGGGCGAAGGCAAACCGCTTTTCGAGCGCCAGCCGGTCTTCCCGGACCGCCACCAGGGCATTGTATGTGCCTGGCCGGTCCGTGAACGGGGCGAGAAACCAGGTGTACCACAGGATCGTTTCGGGGGTCAGCGGTGAGTAGAGCGTCTCGGTTTCCCCATGGAACGCCGAGACGATGATCATCGGGCCGTTCGGGCCGAGAATATCGGTGAACAGGGCGGCGGCATCGGGATAGGCGGATGGAGGCGGTTCCGGGGCAAGGCGAAACACCTTGCGGCGCTGCTGGGTGAACAACTGGGCCAGAGCCATTCGCGCCCGCGCGGGGGTCCAGGTTGAGGGAAGCTGTTCCGGAAGCGTGAGCGTGAACGGCCCTCCCGTGGTGGAGCCCATCGCCAGCAAATGGAAAGGGGCGCCCAGACTCCTGGAAAAACGATGTCGCCAGGCGTTGAGGCGACGTTGTGGGTTCTCCGAGAGGGCGGCATCGGCGAAGGGACGGGCGGCTTGCTCGACGTGATGCTGGAAAAACCGCTCGGGGGTGAGATCATCGAGATATCGCTTCATTTCTTCGGAAAGGGTCTGTTCGAGGAGGGCGCGGCGGAGCTGCTCGTCCTGATCGATCAGGGCGTTGAGCACTCCGAACATCAATCCGGCAGGGGCGAGAAACAGGAAGAACCACAGGGCAAGGATCGCGACGATCGAGATCCGGGGCGTCATGTCGATGTGCGGCTGCTGGTTCGTCATGCCTCGTCTCCGGATTCGAGCCGGAAAACCGTGACGGGCTCGGTTTTCCCCTTGACCGTGAGCCGGCCGGTGGCGATCGTCAGAAATTCCGGGCCCGCTTCGCTGGCTGCGGCATCATTCAGCAGGATCGGACCGAACGGGCCGCTGTCCGCGAGCGACTCGAGACGGGCGGCAAGATTGACCGTATCGCCGATCACCGTGAAATCCTGCCGCCGGATCGTGGAACCGACCCGGCCGGAAATGACGATACCGCTGGCGATTCCGATGCCGGTACGGAGGGGAGGGGCGCCGGAGGCTGCACGGGCCTGGTTGAACCGTTCGAGCGCGCGACGCATCTCCAGGGCGGCATGGCAGGCGGCAGCGGCATGGGTTCCGCCGGTGCGGTCAGGATGGAAAACGGCCATGACCGCATCCCCGATGAACTTGTCGATCGCGCCCCCATGGCTGTGCACGGCCTCCTCCATCGCCGCGTAGTAGCCGTTCAGCAGATCGACGGTGCCGGTCGGACCGAGCCCCTCGGAAAGGCGGGTGAACTCCCGGATATGGGAAAAGAGGATCGTGAGGTTGACGCGGCGGCCGGCTTCCTCGCCGGTCTTGGCCGCATCGGCCGCGAGCTCCGAGACGAATCTGCGCAGGCGGTTGCGTTCACGCAGGCCCCGGCTCATCCGGGTGATTTCGTCACCGATCACCCCGAGCTCGTCGGCCGACCGGATGCTGACGGCAAGTCCCAGTTCGCCCTGGCCGAGTCGTTTCACGGCCGTGATAAGCGCGTCGAGCGGGCGTTCGAACAGGCGGCTCAGGAAGTAGGTCGTGAGGCACAGCAGGGTCAGGGTGTAGGCGGACAGAAGCCAGAACAGGAACTGGAGCGCGTTTCCGGCGAGGGCCCCGCGGGGTGTCGCGAAGCCGACGGCAATGAACGGGCTGTTGGTGAACAGCCGGGCGGCTTCGATGCTGCCATCCCGGAGGGAGACGGCACCCGTCCAGCCGTTTTCGAAGGCGCGGCGGGCGAGGGAGGAAAGAACCGTGTCGGAGCGGGCGGTTTCCGGCCAGCAGATGTTCTGCTGCAGGGTCGGGACGATGCCCTTGTCGATCTGATACAGCGCCAGGCGGGTCTCGTATTCGCCATCCATTTCGCGGAACGCAGCCGGAGAGCGGCCAAACAGCAGATCGAACGAGGCCGCCGCCTCCTGCTCGGGCCGGCCCAGCAGCATGATCAGCGAATCCTCGCGGGCGCGCGGGGTGTAGCGGTAGGGGAAGAGAATCTGGAACCGCTGCGTGCCGAGATCCGGCATGGCGGCATCCCAGGTCTTGCCCTCGGTCGTGACGAAATCGTTCATCGAGTCCTGGGTGATCGAGCGCAGAAACGCCAGGCCCGCGGTGGAGGGCGCCTGGGCTTTTGCGAGGCAATCGGCGCTCTCCGGGGGGACGTTGCCCCGAACCTTGAGCATGGCCACAGCCGTCGGGTGAAGGAACTGGGCCACCTTGCTCTTGCGAACGATGCCGTAGACCACCTCCCGGCCATCGAGAGACAACTGCAACACCCTGCCGCGGTTATCGATATAGTAGGCGAAATCATAAATGCCGATCCTGCCGAGGCGTTCTATTGCTTTTCGAATAGAATCTTCGTCAGGGCCGAGGGTGCGGGATATGTCATCCCGCATCTCGAACAGCCGCTTCTGGAACAGGGTCGAGCCGGTCTGGACGCTTTGCTCGAGACGCTCGAGATGCTGCCGGAGCTTGTTCATCCGTTCCTGGCGGCCGAGGATCTCGGAAAAACGGCCGTAGGACAGGGCTGCAAGCAGGAAGAGAACGAGCGGCAGGCCGACCGCGATGCTCAGGAGACCGACGAGTTTCGATCGCAGAGGGAGCGTCCCGAACGTGCCCGTGAAGCGGAGTTTCAACAGGAGCACGGCGCCCACGGCCCACAGGGCGAACACGATGATCCGGAGGAGCGATGCATACCGGCGCAGGGGGGAAACCAGTTCGCGTTTCGGGACTTCGGTCCGCAGCATCAGGACGCGTGCCGGATCGGTGCGGTTCGTGCGGGAGAACAGCCACGCCGGGGCGGTGGTCTCGATGGCCAGCCCTTCTCCGGCCGGTTGTCAGGAGTCGACGAGACTGGTGTAGCGACGTGGGCGCCATCGGGTCATCCGGAGGAGGCCCCTGGATCTGCCGAGGCGGCAGGCATCCCGGAGGGCTCGGCCACGGGAGATGTCCCGGTCGCGGAAAACGAGGAGACAGCCGCTCCGGATTGCGGCATCGGGGGCGTGGGAGTCGGCATCCAGATGGAGCGTGAAATACAGGATCTCCCCGTGGTGTTTGGTTGAAAAAAGCGCCATGGGGGCATCGGCGATGAATTCGGGGGGGAAAGGGAGCCCGAAATACTCGATCAGCAGCTTGGAAGTGGTTTTGGATGGCAGGATGCCGCCACGGCCCGGTTGGTCCCCAGCCAGCCGGCGGCGATGGCCCATCCCGGCAAGATCCTGAAGCCAGGCGGCTATGACGCGGGCCGGGGGGGGGCGGTTGGCCGGATCCCGGTCGGGAGAGGGGCGGATCGTCACGGCAGCCAGATCCGGGCCTGCGTGGAACATCCGGACCGGCGCGAAACCGGTAGCGGCTTTCCAGGCTGAAACGAAGGTGTCGGGGCTGTTCTGCCGGTCGAGCAGGGGGAACAGCTTCTTTTGATATCGCTCGATATACGACTCTGGGCGGAGGTCCCGGACGAAGAGAGGGACTTCTCGGATGAGCCGGCCGCGGAACTCGTGACGGAGCTGGGTCTCGTGATCGTCGACGAGATGCTGGAGAATGCCGATCAGCAGCAGCCCGGGAAGAAACAGCACCGAAACCCAGAAGGTCGCAAGGGCTGCGGGATTCAGGGGGCGGGGGGCGATGAGGTGGTGAGGGGTGGCTGGTGGCATCGGCGGAGACGGATCCTGACGCTCATGATACCACAGGAGGCCCCGCCGGATACGGCAGCGCCCGCCGGATATGGAGCCGGCGGGCGCGTTCGGAAGGTCCCGGGACGGTCACCAGTGGCGGGCGGACATCACCGGCCAGGTTTCACGCCACAGCGCGTCGACGACCAGATCGCCGTCGAGCCTGCGCAGAGGCATCAGATCCGCCTGACGAGGCCCTGACGAAGGGGCGCCGCCCATGACGGGGCGATGGTGGAGCGCCGCATCGGCGATCCGTCGATCGTCGGGCACGCCGACGGTTTCGACCTTGATCATGTTGGTGGCTCCGGCCACGCCGACCGGTACCCCGGCGACGAGCACCACGGTGTCGCCCTCACCGATCAGACCGGTGGCGGCCGCGATCCGGATCGACTCGACGTGCAGCTCTTCGAGGCTTCGGAAATGCGTCCCGAGAACGGCCCGCACGCCCCAGTTGAGCGAGAGCTGCCGGTGAACCCGCGCGTCCGGAACGACGGCGATGATGGGAATATCGGAGCGAAGCCGGGAAAGCGCCTGGGCGGTGTGGCCGGTTTCGCTGACCGTGATGATCGCCTTGGCGCCGACGTTGCAGGCCGTCGTAACAGCGGCCATCGTCACCGCGGCAGTCGTATCCTCGATCTTTTCGTTGCGGGCGGTGTAGGAGAAAAAGATCTTCCGATACTCGATCGCCGCCTCGGCCCGTTCGGCGATGCGTGCCATCGTCTCGACGCAGGTCACCGGATACCGGCCGACCGAGGTTTCGCCTGACAGCATCAGGGCCGAGGTGAAATCATAGATGGCGTTGGCGATGTCCGACACCTCGGCGCGGGTGGGCCGGGGGGACTCGATCATGGTGTGCAGCATCTGGGTCGCGGTGATGACGGGCTTGCCGGCCATGTAGCAGCGACGGATGATATCCTTCTGGGCGATCGGGACGTCCTCCGGGTGGAGTTCGACGCCGAGATCCCCGCGGGCGACCATGATGCCGTCCGCCGCTTCCAGGATCTCCGGAAAATGGTCGAGGCCGGCATGGTTCTCGATCTTCGCGATGACCTTGATCGCCGGGGCGCCCGCGGCCCGGAGAACCTCGCGCACGGCATCGATCGTGGCGGCATCCTGGGTGAAGGAGACGGCGACGTAGTCGAATTCCTGCTGGGCCGCGAACTCGAGATCCCCGATGTCGTGCGGGGTCGGGTTCTGCAGGTCCAGACGTCTGCCGGGCACGTTGACGCCGCGACGGCCGCGCATCCGGCCGCCGGTCACGACGCGGCAGGTGATCTCGGTGTCCGAGACGACATCCGTCACCTCGAGCTGAATCAGGCCGTCATCGAGGAGGATCGAGGTGCCGGGCACCACTTCGGAGGGAAGCGACGGGTGGGAGACCGGCATCAGTCGCGAACTGCCGATGACGGGGCGGGTCGTGAGGGTGATCGTGGAGCCTGTCTCGAGGGTGACGCTCCCTCCCTCGACTTCCCCGGTGCGGATCTCGGGACCGCGGGTATCGAGCATCATCGCGACAGGGACACCGAGCCGTGCGCGGACGTTTTTGAGCGCTTCGATCCGCCTGCCATGCTCGTGGTGATCGCCATGGGAAAAGTTCAGCCGGGCGACGTTCATGCCTGCATGGATCAATTGTTCGAGAACGGGTTCGGTTTCGGCAGACGGGCCAAGGGTGACGAGAATCTTCGTCTTGCGCATGGATTCACCTTTCGAGTGCATGATTTGAACAGAACCGGAGGGTGAATCCCCCTATTGCATTTCCCGTGCCATGATGCGAAATGTGAGACGGGAAGGGGATCGCCGCCACCTCCTGCGGGCACCGTGCTCCGAAATTGCACACGCGGTTGCGCAGCCCTGATGCACGCGCGGAAAATAAACGAGGCGCAGGGAGCGGTTCCCCTGCGCCTCGCGGAGCGATTCGCGTCTTATTCGAAGCCCATCACGGGAACGATGTATTTGCGCACGATTTCCTGGCCATCCTTGGTCAAGACGAAATCGAGGAACTTCACGACGTCCGGATCCTCGGGCTTGTTATTGTATATCAGGACATATGGACGGGCGAGGGGATATTCCCCCTTGTTGAGGGCGTCGCGCGAGGGCTGAACGCCGTCGATGGCGATGAAACGGGCCGTCTTGTCGTCGAAGGCGAGGGAGGCGAAGGTGATCGTGTGGGGCGTCGAGGCGACGTGCGTCACGCATTCCCTGATGCCGGGCAGGGTCAACGTCGGGGTTGCCGGCGGCTGGCCGCCGAGGATGAGTTCACAGAACTGGCGGGCGGTGCCCCCCTCCGTGGCCTGTTCCTTCAGGACCGTGACGATCGGGGCGTCCTCCCCTCCGACCTCTTTCCAGTTCTTTGCCTGGCCGGTGAAGATGCGGTTGAGTTGTTCCGACGTGAGGGAGGTGAGAGGATTGTCCTTGTGCACATACACGACGACGGCGTCATATCCGATGACCCGGTTGCCGGGCTCGGTCTTCATTTCGTCGGCGGTCAGCAGGCGGGACAGGCCGCCGATCTTGGTGCGGCCTTCCTTCAGGGCCTGGTAGCCCTGGGCAGAGCTGTTCGAGGTGATGTTCATGAATCCGATGCCGCTTTTCGCCTCGAAGCCCTTGGCGAGTTCCGGGAGGAGCGAGTCGCCGATCGAGGAGGAGCCTTCGTAGGACAACTGGGCGAGCGCGGGAACCGACAGAGTCAGGCAGAGAACCAGCGGCGCAATCAGCCGGAACATACGATGCAACATGAATCCTTCTCCTTGGGGAATCTGTTGCCCCATTCATACCACGCCGCCGCCGCCGTGTAAACCGCAGCCATCGGCTGGAACGCCCCCGGGTGGAAATCGGTGACACCGAAGGGTGGATGCTGTATAGTATCCGGAAAGATGTGCTGTGGGACGGTCCGACACCTTTAGACGAGAGTGATCCATGAGTGAGACCATCGTTCATCCCGAGCGGCAGGATAGCCTGGCTTCCCAACAGAAGGGGGCTCAGGACGAACGTTGCGCCGATAAAGTCGCGTTGTTCGCCGGGGGTGTGGCTCACCACCTTAATAATATATTGACAGGAATATATGGCGGGCTTTCTCTTGCCTCCTCGTCTCTCGGCCAGCCCGAACTTCTCGCCAGATATCTCGATTCGGTCCAGAAGGCGGCTGCGAAGGCCCAGGAGCTGACGACCCAGCTCGCCCTGCTCGCCCGGCGCGACAGACCCGTTCTCCGGCCGGTTCCCCCGGAACGGTATCTCCCCGAAACCGTCACCCAGGCGGTCGAAGGCGTCGCCGGCGTCCGTCTCGGATTCCGGATCGATGCGGGGCTGCCTTCCATCGGCATCGATATGGTCCAGTTCCAGCAGGCCTTGCGCCATCTCGTGCGCAATGCCCTCCAGGCGATGCCCCACGGCGGCTCCCTGGACATCTCCGCCGGATTCGTCCGGTCGCCCGATTCGGCCTGGGGAACACTGGACGAGGCCTCCCGGCACGGGTGGGTCGAAATCTGCCTGCAGGATTCCGGCACGGGTATTCCCCGCGAGCTGATCGAGAGGGTGTTCGAACCGCATGTCTCGACCCGCACGCACGGAACCGGTCTCGGCCTGCCCGTCTGTCGTGCCATCATCCACCGCCATGGCGGCCGGATCCGGATCGAGTCCGCCCCTGAAACGGGAACGCTCGTCCGCATCCTCGTGCCGGCCTGTTCCGCCGATACCGGCTGCCTGCCCATGACGAGCGGCGCCGTCATCGGGAACGTGCTTGTCGTGTTCGGCGACGTCATCCGTGGCGACATGCTCACCGACCGGCTCGTCCGTCTCGGTCTGAACGTCGTCAAGGTGCGTACCGGCGAAGAAGCGCTCGAGTGCAGCAGGAGACACCGCGAACAGAATGCGCCGTTTGCGGCGGCGTTCATCGATGAAGCCCTTCTCGAGGGGCCGGCCCGGGAAATGTTCGAGTCCGCGATGAGGGCCGTCGATCCGAAGATCAGTCTCCTGACGATCGCCGGAAATCGCGAAACTGCCGGGGAATCCGAGCGCCTGCTCGTATTTCCCGGGGATTTCGGACCGATTCAGAAGGCGGTTATCGCCGCCCTGACGCCGATCTCAGACTGACCGCTCGGGCTGGCTTCCCACGAAACAGCCATTGGGCAGCATCGTGCCTTCCGGGAGTTTTTCCTGTGTGGATTCGCGTTCCCGGATCTTGCAGCGGCACGCGAGAGGGCCGCGGCAGTACAGATTCACCAGAGCATGGCAGGCGAGATCCTCGGAATGCTGGAACCGATGATAGAAGGAACAACCGCCGGTCAATGCGCACAATGACATCAATGATACCTCTCGATAACGCATTTTGCTGTTTTTCGTGGGAATCGTTCGCCTGTGTTGCGATGGATTCCATAACAAGTATACCTTGAACTACATCGAAAGGTCGAGAGGGAAAAATCAATTTTGTAAAGAACCCTCAAGACGCGCGGCAGGCTTGCACGGAACGCGTTTTCCCCTTGATCGGGGGAAGGTCGAGAGCGGTCAGACGGTGGCTCAGCGGATCATCGGCCTGCGCGAGAAGGTTCTGAAGTCCTGCCTCCAGGACGATGCCTCCAAAGGCCCCATCGGCCGTGGGGCGGATCACGCCGGTCCGGTCGAGGCGGATCGCGATGTCGCCGAGCCGGGAAGCCAGGTTCACGGTGTCGCCGATGACCGTATACTCGAGGCGCACGTCCGGCGTGCCCATGATGCCGGCAAGAACCGGGCCTTCGACGATGCCGATCCCGAGGGGAAGACCGAAGCCGGTGTCGGACTGCCGCAGGCGGTCCTGCATGGCAAGAGCCGTGAGCAGTGCTGCACGGGAAGCCTCCGTGCGGCCGCCTAGCCGGTCGGGGAAGAAGACGGCGAGGATTTTTTCCCCGATGAACTTGTCGATGTCGCCGCCATGATCCCGAACCGCCTGGGACATCGTTTCGAGATACCGGTTCAGCCGGGGGATGAGCAGGACCGGATCGGTTCCGGCAAGCTCCCGTTTGAAATTCCCCAGGCCGGCGAACAGGACGACGGCCCGGGTCAGTTCCCCGCGCCGCGCGGCCTCTTCCCTGCCGGCATCCCGGGCGGCGTTGCGGACGGATTCGGAGACGAACCTGCTCAGAAGCCGGCCTTCTTCCACACCCTGGGCCATGGCGTTGAAGGCTGCGGCGAGATCGCCGAACTCGCCGCCGCGGTCGACGGGCAGCCGGACCGAGTAGTCCTGCCGCATGATTGCGCCCGATGCCCGCGACAGGGCGGTCAGGGGCCGGAGGAAGCGGGCGGCGATATGGCGGGCCAGGAGGACCGACAGGAGCAGGACGAGGAGGAGAAGGAGCCGGTTGTGCTGCCACTCGGCTGCGGAAACGGCCTTCTCCCGGCCCGTCAGGTGCCTCGTGAAGAGGAGTTTGTCCGTCATGCGGGCCGGGGAGGTTGTCATGACGAGCTGCTCGTCAGGCCCCGAACCCACCCGGAGCGCCGGGGAGAGGGCGGTCCGGTTCGCGATCGTCGTGAGGTTCATCAGGACGGGCGGAACGAGGTCGGCGATCCCTTTTCCCTCGATCTCGCCGTCCTCGTGAGCGTAGGCATAATACGGGGGGGCCGAGAAGAACATCGGCTCGACGCGATCGGAAAAGCAGAGGGGAGTCGAACCGGTGCCGGAGCTGCGGAGAGCCTGCGCATCGAGAGAGACGGGTTTGAAGTTCCCTTCGAAGACCCAGCGCAGGTTCCCCTCGTGCCGGAGGGCGATGCGCAACAGGATGTCGGCGGTGTTGAACAGGGCGATATTCGACAGGTCCGTGTGGGCGACGAGGAAGCGGCTGAGAACGTCGGCAGGGGTCGCGGCGATGAACAGTTGCTGCAGTTCTTCGATCCCGGAACCGATGATGAGATCCTTGCCGATATCCCCGGCGCGGCGCCGGCCCGGGAGGTTCGTCGCTGGGGCGAGAGAGGTCAGGACGCGTGCGGCGGCGAACCGCATCAGGTCGGTCAGGATCTTGATGCTGCCCAGGTTTCTGGCCCCGAGATGGCCGAGGAAGAAGTTGTCGGTGCCCACGATCATCGGGTTCGAGCAGAGCAGCCCCCAGCGAGCCAGCCGCGCGGATTCGCGCTTGAGGAGTGGGCTGGATGTCTCGTGGCTCGAAGGCCGTCGCTGCCGTTCGAGAGCGATGAGTTCCTGATGGAACGGCGTGCGGTGGAGAAGCCGGTCGGCGACGCCGACGGCCCAGGCGTGAACGAACTCGCGATGGCGGTCGGTGGTATCGAGGTGGCTCCGCAGGGCGGTGAGATTGGCGGTGAACTGCCTCAGGCGATGTTCCTCACGGGTCCGTTCGAGCGTCAGGATGGCCAGGAAGAGCATCGGCAGGATCACGAAGACGAATGCCCCGGTCAGCTGCCGATGGAGTCCGGGCAGACGGAATCCGGCGGCGGCGCGGCGAACGGCGTGGAGGAGGAAAAGGCCGATGAGAAGCCAGAGAGCGAGGGCGATCCAGTGGAAGGAGAGGCGTGATGGCAGCCGTATCGTCGGAGGAACGGTGCGGCGGGCGGCGACCAGGCGGAAGGCGCGGTCATACACGACGGAGCCTTCGAGGAGCTCCCAGCCGGGAACGGGCCTGCCTGGCTGACGCAGCGCTTCCCCGAGTCCGGGGTGGGTCGTGAAGGCCGGGTGGATCCTGCCGGGGATGACGGCATCCGTGGGAAGGACGGCCAGGGCACATCCCCTTCTGGAAAGATACCGTATGATATTGTCGATGCCTGCGGCGTGGTCGATGGCCTGGGGCGGACAGGTCATGAACAGCGCTCCGGATAGGCGGGGGCCGAAAACGTCGGTGCGTCGGAACGCCGCCTCGACGGCCCGGGCTCCGGTCGGGCAGGGGCCGGAAGGATCCCGGCCGAGGAGGGGGAACCAGGTGTAGAGGAGCTCCCGCTGCCGGACGGGGAGTTTCAGAAAGGCGCCGAAGCCCTCTCGGAGAGAGCCCCAGAGGTTTGTCTGGGAGAGCGCATTGCGCATCCATTTCGTGTCGTGGCCGGGACGGGTGGGGTAGGAGAAGCCCTGGAGATTGCTTCGGAAGAGCTGGTAGACGTCGCCCCAGTCGCGAGGCGGGAGCAGCCGCGAAGTGCCGAAGGTGGTGACGGCGGGAAGGTCAAACTTCTCCCTGCCGCTGCGGGTGAGAACCACGTGAAGGTCGGGGAGCAGGCGGCGGAGGCTGACGATGCGCTTTTCGATGCGGCGTCTCTGCGAGGGGACGGACGCATCGAGAGAGAGGACCGGGGTCAGGTGCTGCTGGATCAGAAGATGGGTGATGGATTGGGGATCGCTCATCTGCTCGGCGAGTTGCAAGTCCTGGCGGAGCTGGATGCCGGTCGTCGTGGCGACAGCGAGGCGGGTGGAACGGTCCAGATCCCGTGATGACGCGAAGAGGAGAAACAGCGGGGCCAGCCACAGGAGGAGGCAGACGACGGCCCAGCCGGGAGAGCGGGAGAAGCCGGTTGCGGTTCCCGTCGCGGGAAGGTCGGGAACGGCGGGGGTGGCCGGCTTCCCGGAGGGCGAGGGCGTCGGCGCGGATTCCCGGTCAGGGGCGGGGTGAGGTCCCGGGGTGATGGCTGTCGCGACAAGCTCCCAGGCGGGGTCGGCTTCGGCATCCGGGAGCGGCTCGAAACGGAACGCTTCGCCGGCGGAACGTCGGACCTGGTCGGAGGCGATGACGAGGGTGTGGCGGCCGGCCTTCGATCGCGCCTCGAGATCGGAGGCGTGCTTGAGAGGTTCACCCAGAACAGTGAAGTCGAGACGGACCTGGGGATCGCCGAGAATGCCCGTCACCACCTCCCCTTGATCAATACCGATGCCTATACTATACGTGAATGCGCCCCGTTCCGCCCGTTCGGACTGGAGGCGGCGGTGAGCCTCCATCATCTCGGCTCCCGCGGTCAGGGCCCGCCGGGAGGGAAGATCGCCATCCCGGGGGAGGAATACGGCCTGGATTGCGTCGCCGATGAACCGGTCGATCGTTCCGCCATGCCGCTGGATGATCGTGGTCATGACGGCGAGGTGGCGGTTGAGCAGGGCGAAGATCTCGGCGGGCGGGTGGGATTCGCTCATGGTTGTGAAACTGCGGATATCCGTGACGAGGAGGGCGGCAGAGGTGCGGCCGGGCCGATCACGGTCGTCGAGATTGCCGCGTGAGACGACGTCGAGCACCTGGGAGGAGACGAACCGGCTCATCGCGCGCCGTTCTCGCAGCCATTCGATCATCCTATCGAGCGTCGTGCCGGCATCCCCCAGCTCGTCGGCACGGTCGAGCGCGACGCGGGTTTCCAGATCGTCCGCCGCCACGCGCTTCAAGGCGGCCGCCATCCGTCGCACGGGATCGGCCAGCCAGCGGGAGAGGAGGAGGCCCGCGCCGAAGACGAGCAGAAGGCCGCAGCCGAAGGTCGCGAGGGAACGGATCAGATCGTCCCACAGCGTGCGTTCGAGGGGGGCGAGCGGGGCGGCCGCGCAAAGGAGGAGGCCGGGCATCGCCCTTCCCTGGAGCTGGACGATTTCGTGGTTCGAGGTGGACGAGCCGGGAAGGTTGCGCACGGCCATCGACAGTTCGCCGAGCTGTTCCGGTGTCGCGGCGGCGGCTTCCAGGCGGATGCCGTCGGGGGACGGGCGATAGGCCCCGAAGCCGAGCCCGGGAAAGTCTGCCTGGAGGCGGGCGAGGGACTGCGCGAGGTAGTTCCGGTAAATCCGGTCCTGGGACCAGAGGACGAACACGATATACCTGGCGCCGCCGCGGTGATAGATCAGGTCGTGATACCGGAGGGTGTGGCGGTTGCCGAGCCGGTAGATATACCCCGCGTCGGGTGGGCCGAGGAAGTTGTCGTTTTTCGCGAGGATGCCCAGTTTGCCCATCTCGGCCGCGGAAGAGGAGCGGGTGCGGAGGGCGGGGGTTTCGCGGGCGAGGTCGGGGGCGATGCGGGAGAGGGTTTCGATCGCGAGAACCTCTTGGTACCAGCGCAGTTGGTGTGCGGTTTCGGGATTGATGGCCGGTGAAACGCGGGAAAGGCTGAAACCGCCGTGGCCGAAGGCGAAGATGCCGATCAGCTCCATGCCTGCCGAGGCGCACCGCTCCTCGAAGCGATCGAACAGCCGCTCGCAGGCTGTCGGATCGCTGACTGCACGGTCGAGAGCCGTGGGAAGGGAGGGATCGTGGACGCCGGCGCGGCACGCCTGGACGAACCGCTGCGTGATTGCCTCGCTTCCGGTGTCGATCCGCTCGAGATGTCGCTGAAGGGTGGCTCGGAGCTCATCCCGGCGGTTTACCGACTGGTCGGCCGTGAGCCGCTCCTGGGAGGCGATCAGCAGGGCCGCGGGGATCGAAGCGATGGCGGCGAGCCAGAGCAGGAGTTCGGTGCGGACCCCGGGGGAGGGGGGAGGGCGGCCGCAGGCGGCACGGGCTGCGAACACGAGGAGGAGCAGGAGGAGGGCAAGGCTGCCGGAACGGGCGAGGCGGGTGGTGATCGAAGGAGGAACGGCCGGGACGGGCGAGCAGATGATCCCGGCGAGGTGCGAGAGCGGGGGCAGCGGAAGGGGGAACAGCCGGTGGCCGCCGGTGGTGTGTGGCCGATCGAGAGCGGACAGATCGATTTCCCCGAGGGAGGATCGCGAGGGGCGGATGCGCAGGTTGCGGCCGAGGGCCCGGAGCGCGCGGGGCACCCCGTTGGTGCGGGCCAGAATTTCGGGGATGAGGAGTCGGCGCCGCGTGCGGCGGCCGGGCGCGGGTAAATCTATGGCGGAAGGTATATAACGCGGGGAGGGGGAGATCGTGCGCCAGTGGCGAAGAGCGAGTTCGATACCGGTGCGGGCGAAGGCGTGGCCGAGGGGCCAGAAGAGGAACACGGCGCCGGCGGGTTTGCCGGGCGCATCCGGCAGGGAGTCCCACACGACGAGGCCGGCCTGCCGCTGGAAGGTGACGTGGAACGCCCTTCCGCGCCAGTTGCGGGTGAAGAGTTCGGGGGGAACCCCTTCGCCGAAGGTGGCCTTGAGGCGGCTCGAACGGGCTTCCCCGGAGACGTGGCTGCTCGTTCCGTGGCCTTCGAGGGTGAGTTCCCGCAGCAGGTTGCGGAAGAACACGCGGAAATCCGACCGCAGATGCGTGCCTTCGAGAAGCCGGAACGCATCGGCAGGAGTGTCGATGGCCCCTTCGGCCGCCCAGGCCTGCAGATGGGCGATTCCCTGGCTGCGCAGACGGGCGACCATGCCGGAAAGGGCCGCCCCTTCCGCCGGGCGGCGGCCGGGGCCGTTGAGGGCCGCACGGATCCGGCGCATCGACTCTTCGAGCCAGAATTCCGGGGTCGAGCGCTCGCGGAACCGCTCGGCCAGTGTCTCTGCATCGGTGAGCCAGGCTCGGTGCTCGGCCTCGGAGGCGAGACGGTCGATGCCTGCCGACTCCCGATGCAGCAGATACAGGGGGAAAGCGAGGATCAGAAACGGCAGCAGAGCGGCCATCCAGCCGCTTCCCAGGCGTTTCGATCGATCTTCTTTCATGATGGCTCTCGATGGGATATGGTAGCCGAGATGCTTCCGGGCGGCAACGGCAGGGATAATATATGAGTAAAAATAGTGAGTTCCGCCCTTGACGGGCATGCGGGAAGGCGGTATAACATCCCGCATTTACAGGCGGCCCCGCGGCTGACCGGCAGAAAAGGCGAATCTCGCTATGACGTTGCTCGCTCTTGCATGGGTGTGTTTCGGTTTCAGTTTCCTGACCGGTCTGTTTGGTCACGACATCGCCGTGCGGTGGCGCAGAATCGGCTGCCACGCGGCCTCGGTCGGTTCGGGCCTGGTGCTTGTCCTGGGCAGTCTCGGCCTTGCGGGGCACGAGTGGCGCGTCGCCTGGGATGGCCTCGCCGTTCTTGGGCCGGTGACCGTGGCCCTCGACCGTATTTCTGGCCTCTTCCTGACGATGCTTGGCGGGGTCGGTCTTTCGGCGTCGGTGTTCGCCGACGGGTATCTCGAGCATCTCGAGAAACGGTGGAATTTCCACTGGATGCCGATGTGCCAGGCCGTCTTCCTCGCCTCGATGGCCGGCGTGTTCGTCGCCGACTCCGTGCCGACGTTCCTCTTTTTCTGGGAACTGATGGCGCTCAGCTCGTTCGGCCTCGTCATGCTCGATTCGCTGACCGAGAGCCGCCGCCGCACCGGGTTCATGTATCTGGCCATGACCCACGTGGCGGCCGCCTTCCTCACTCTCGCGCTGGCGTGGCCCTGCGCCCATGCCGGCAGCGGCTGGTCCTTCACCGACTGGACGGCCGGATTTGCCGGGCTGGGCGGCTGGCAGCGCATGGTCGTGGTGGTCTGTCTGCTCATCGGGTTCGGAACGAAAGCCGGGATGATGCCGCTTCACATCTGGCTGCCGCGCGCCCACCCGCAGGCGCCGTCCCATGTTTCGGCCCTGATGTCGGGAGTCATGGTCAAGACCGGCATCTACGGATTGTTCCGCTTCCTGGCCGTCTCGGGCGTGGTTCTCGGGGCGGAGTGGGGGTGGGTCATTCTCGCCATCGCCGCCGTCTCGATGCTGCTCGGCGTTCTCTACGCCTGCAACGAGCATCACCTCAAGACGCTGCTGGCCTACTCGAGCATCGAGAACGTCGGCATCATCCTGCTCGGTCTCGCGATGGGGCTGCTGCTCAGGGGCTGGGGCCGGGAGGTCGATGCCGCCATCGCCTTTTCCGCCGGCCTGTTCCATGCCTTCAACCACGCTTTCTTCAAGGGGCTGCTGTTCATGGCCGCCGGCGGCGTCCAGGCCACGACGCATCACGGCAACATGGACGAACTGGGCGGCATGGCGCGCACGATTCCCGGCATCTCGATGCTCTTTTTCATCGGGGCCATGGCGATCTCCTGCCTGCCGCCCCTGAACGGATTCGCCGGGGAATGGATGATCTATTTCAGCGTCCTGAGCGGATTCCGTCTCCCCGGCATCGCGGCCAAAATCATCCTGCCTCTGGTCGCCGCAGGCCTGGCACTCGCGGGCGCCCTCGCCGCCGGCTGTTTCGTGAAGGCGTTCGGCTCGATCTTCCTCGGGAAACCCCGCTCCGAAGCCGCTGCGCATCCTCCGGCTCCCGGCATGAAACGCATGATCGCCGGCATGATTCCCTCGGCCGCTGCCTGCATCGTGTTCGGGGTGTTTCCCGACACGATTCTCGAGCCGCTGAAGAAGGCGTTCGTCGCCTCGAGAAGCCTGCCGCCAGCCATTCAGCCCCTTGGCTGGCCCGGCATGGAAGGGCAGGGGGTGCAGCCGATGCTGGTTCTGAGCTGTCTTGCGGCCGGCGTCGCTCTCGCCTGGTGGATTCTCGGCCGCCGCGGTCGCGCTCCGGCCGCCGCCGTCGTCGAATCCTGGAACTGCGGCACCCCGCTCACCCCCCGCATGGCCTACACCGCATCCGCCTTCGCCGAGCCCGTGAAAGTGAACTTCGCCTGGCTGC